>Ga0268262_10002787_pt1 | contig 19771 bp, 19 predicted proteins | sample TergutNc150P3_FD_190354 | JGI IMG/M metagenome (GOLD analysis project Ga0268262, IMG submission 190354) | Nasutitermes corniger P3 segment gut microbial community from laboratory colony in Florida, USA - Nc150 P3 (SPAdes) (version 2) | ecosystem: Host-associated > Arthropoda: Insects >...
TCGCTGACCCTGTTCCTGAGTTTGTTTCTAAACCTAACATGAAGCCGTTGCGCTTCGGTTCCTATGGTTTGATTTTTTAACGTGAGGCATCAGCCCTTTCGGTTTGATTTTTACGTGAGGCACTACGGTAAATTTGCCTGTTACAGGCGGTTTTTGCTGTTTTTTAAAAAAGAAATAACCGTTTTCCGGCACACGCCGAACCTTCGGGCAATGGCGCTTTTGGAGACATTTTTGCTTAGCAGCAAATGTATTTCCGCCTCATGTTCCGTAAGTTTAAGACGGTCAGACTTTCTCCCCGTTGGTCTGCCAAGCGTAAAACCTTCCGACCGCCTGCGGGCAAGCGCCTCTTTAGTCCTTTGTGAGATTAAATCGCGCTCAATTTCAGCGGTCAATCCAAAGGCAAATGCGAGAATTTTAGCCTGAATACTGTCTCCTAACTGGTAATTGTCTTTAATCGTCTGTATTTTAACGCCGTTTATCATAAAATGGTTTAATATTGACATAATCATGAACATATTCCTGCCAAGCCTTGACAATTCGGAACAGACAATTAAATCGCCTGTTTTTGCCTCGGCAAGCAGCGACCCCAACAGGCGTTTTTCAGGCAATTGCGTCCCGCTTATTGTTTCTTCAATCCAGTGATCAATGATAATACTGTTTTTTAAACAAAACCGTTCAATTTCAAAACGCTGATTATCGACTGTTTGCCTGTCTGTACTGACCCTAACGTAACCGTAGACCATAAATCCCCCCGCTTATGTAAATTGTCAATACAACTGTATAAAAAAAACGGGCGTATAAAATACCTATTTCCGATAGGAAGCGCTGTGCATGGCTGCTTTAAATTAATCAATTAACAGGAGTTTCAAATGAAAAACAAAATCTTATTTGTATTGCCGGCTTTTACGCTGGCAGCAGGTATGCTGTTCGCATCCTGCAACTTACAAGGCTTGCTGGGCGGCGATGATGACAAGAAAAGTTCAGGCGGCGGCGATACTATCTCAGGCAATACAATCACATCAGGAACGCCGGTATCAAATCCTGATGGAATAACAGAAACTGACTTTAGTTCTTCAGGTTCGAATTCGTCCCTCAGTAATGTTCTGGACGGAGAGTCAAGCGTAACAATAAGCGGCGGCAATGTATCTATAAAACTTGGCACGCCAAAAAATGAATATTTGCGGGATTTTAGAGAGCTTTCTGAAATGGGTATTAACGTAAACCCGCCTGATGCAAAGAGTTTTTCCCTTTATGAATTTACTTCACCTGACGAAAATTATTATTTAGTTCTTGAAAGTGGAGACCACAACAATTACGCATCTTTAATATATGCGGACACAAACGTAACTATAAAAGGCACACTACCTGATCCTCGTGGAGAATTTACATCCAAATTTGATATTACCCTAAAGAAAGGCTGGAATTATTTAGTTGAGTCCTATAATGAAGCAACGCAAACTGTTACTTATAGAGCGTCCACAACACTGCCCGCAGGCTTTAGTTGGGTGGTTAAAGAAAGTGGGAAATGGGAGGGACCTGGTGGCGGAAGTAGCGGAGATTTCAGCTACCAAATCAATTCCGGAGGCACCGTAACCATAACCCGATACTATGGAAACGGAGGCTCTGTAGAAATACCAAGTGAAATAGACGGAAAAACAGTTACCGGTATTGGGGAGCACGCTTTTCAAAGTTGCACCAGCCTTACCAGCGCAACAATACCGAACACTGTTACCAGCATTGGGAATGGCGCTTTTTATGATTGCAGCAAGCTTACAGGCGTAACAATACCTAACAGCGTTACAAGCATTGGGGATTACGCTTTTTCCAGTTGCACTAGCCTAACAAGCGTAACAATACCGAACAGCGTTACAAGCATTGGAGATTACACTTTTATCAATTGCACAAGCCTTAATAGTGTAACCATAGGAAACAGCGTTACCGCTATTGGGAATCACGCTTTTAACAATTGCATCAGTCTTGCAAGCATAACTATACCAAACAATGTTACCAGCATTGGAGATTATGCTTTTTCCTGGTGTACCAGCCTTACCAGTGTAATTATACCAGACAACGTTATCAGCGTTGGGGAATGGGTTTTTAACCATTGCACCGGCCTTACCAGCATAACCATAGGAAACAGCGTTACCGGCATTGGGAATCACGCTTTTTCAATGTGTAATAGTCTTATCAGTTTAACCATAGGGAGCGGCGTTACCAGCATTGGGGAATGGGCTTTTTGGGAATGCACCAGCCTTACCAGCGTAACCATACCCAACAAAGTTACCAGCATTGGAGAAAGAGCTTTTTCAGTTTGTATCAATCTTACAAGCGTAACGTTTCAAGGCAATATTCCATCAAGCGGATTTAATACTTCTTCTTTTTATTTTGACTTGCGGGACAAGTATCTTGCAGAAGGCCCAGGAACGTATATCAAAGCATTAAGTGACGATGAATGGACAAAGATGTAAAAAAAAGTAAACCATTTTCGGCGGGGCGTGCGCTCCGCCGTATTTTCTTTCATTTAAAGAGGAAAAAAGAGCAAAAATGTCTGTTTTTATTCTTTCTTCTTGTTTGTTATTTTTTATTTCTTATAAAGGAAATATTTTATGAGACTGAACAGAATATCATTTATCGGAATGTTCGCAATGTTTTTTGTGTCAGTAATTGCTCCAATTGTTAACGCACAGACTTCGGCGAAAGACCATTTTGATAAAGGCAATATGTTTTACGAACGGCGTGATTTTGATACCGCTGTTCTGGAATACTCTGATGCTATAAGTCTCAATCCCAATTTTGTTTCGGCTTATTTCAACAGGGGCAATGCATATTACGGAAAAAAAGATTATGACCGCGCTATCGCCGATTACACTCAAACCATAAGGATCAGCCCCAATTCCGTTTCGGCTTATTTCAACAGGGGCAATGCGTATTACGGAAAAAAAGATTATGACCGCGCCATCGCCGATTACACCCAAACCATAAGGATCAATCCCGATTCCGCTTCGGCTTATTTCAACCGCGGCAATGCGTATTACGGAAAAAATGATTATGACCGCGCTATTGATGATTACACCTTGACCATAAAACTCAATCCCGATTTCACTTCGGTTTATGTCAACCGCGGCTGGGCGTACAACCGTAAAGGCGACACAGCCGGAGCCGAAGCGGATTGGGCGAAGTACAGGGAACTAACAGCCGTGATAAAAAAAGACAACACGCAAAGCGTCTGCGGCCCTTTTTCAAATAAAACTGACGGCGAGAAAGAACGCATGAGTGAATATCATGAAAAGTAATATCAAATGTTTGTTTTTCGCGCTTTTATCTGCGGCTGCGTTTCTTGGATGCAAATCTATTCCTAAGACAGCCTTTACGCCTGCTATACTGGAACGGATGAGAAAAACTTCTGATTTTGAAATAACAAAATACAAATTTTATCTTTCCGACCCTTTTATGCTAAGTTATTTAAAGACTGACGCAAGTCAGGAAAACATCAAGGGCAGAAAGGGTAAACTGGGCGTTATATTTAAGAATAATATTCTCAATATAAATCTTACATTTAAGAATAAGATAAGAGGAGACGCTTTAGTTTTGCAGGAATCTGGAGATGAATATTTATTGCGTGTTTATTTTGAGGAGAAAAAAAATGAAGCCAAATATCCTGCGGCAAAATACTTTCTTGTTTTTTCCGCTAAAAAATCAGATAAAAATGGTTTTTTTTATTTGAAATTTGATCCCGGTCCCGGCAGATTTATGTTAAGCGATGAAAAAGGCACTATGACATACAACGGAGACCCGTACCGCGTAATATTTGTCGGGAGCACTCCTTATTTGTTGATATGGCTTGATCAACAAATGGAGGTGGATGACGAAAATCGCGAAATATGGGGACGAGACGGAAAATCCAAGTAATCAGTGGATATTTATCAAATATACTGTTATATTTTATTAAGAGGTTTTTGATATGAGAAAAATACTTTGCCTTTTATCCCTTGCGCCGGTCTTGTTATTGTCATGCAGTTTACAAATACCGGAAAAAGTACAAGTTAAGTGGTCTCCAAATTTTCAATTTGCCGCAAGTTTTGACATAGGCGAGCAGTTAAATGAATCATTTAAAAAAGATGATTTTAAGACTAATGATGATATTTATTTACTGGAATGCTCAAATACCGAAATTGTTACTTTTTTGGTCTACAAGGAAGCTTTTAATGAGAATTTAAGTGTTCAGAATGAACTTAATGATATGATCGATATCGGCAGCATAAACACCAGCTTTACAATAACTGATGATAAAGAGTTGAAAAAACAAGAAATTAAGATTCCGGCTATGAATTTTGATAGTGATAAATTTAATTTTGATAATTTTACATTTGATCAAAGTTCAATTAAATCAAAATTGTATATATCAGGTTCTCCGATGGTAAACGTTCTTACTGTTAAACTAACAAAAGGTGAAGAAGTTCTCCTGAATGAAACAAAAGCGATTGATAAAAAAAGCAACATTGATGTAAGTAAAGAAACTTATGACAAGACTGAACTGCCGGACGGCGGTATTGCGATAAATATACCGTTCGACGGCAAAGAAGAACTAACAATTACTTGCACTATTTCAGTAAAACAAGGTGAAACATTTTATACAGAATGGATGAACAGCAATTCTGCTATTCTTGTCGAGCTTGCCGTATTGCTTCCGTTTAAATTTAAAGCGACTATTGACAATGCGGAAATAAAATTACCGGATGACATATTCTCCAATGACAAAGACCTTTTCGGAAGAGAAAGTCCAGGCAGTGATGATTCAATAACAGATATGCTTGAAAGACTGGAATTTGCAATGAAAATGAATACAAGTCCTTTTAACGGCGCGTCTTTAATTGTAGAGAGCGCAAATATTAAAATCGAAAGTACGCTAAGCGGCAATTCGCTTGGATTTGCAATTGATGAAGCAACTATGGCAAAAATAAACAGTCCTCAAGGCTACCCTTTTGCTCCTTCATTAAAACTTGTTTTTAAAAACAGCGGAACATTGTCATTTCCTAAGGAATTTATAATTAAAGAGATTTCCTTTAAAGCAAAAATTAATTACACCTATGATTTAAAGGGAGGCATAAACTGATATGAAAAAGATAACGTCGTTTTTGTTTATTTGCTTAATTTTCCTGCCGCGCGTATATGCAGATAACGATAAAAGCGGGTTCAGGATAAAAGACAGGTCAATTGAATTCGGTTTAAACGCCCAGGTCGGCTTTACAAATGATTTCCTTGCGGCCAGTGATTTTTCCAAGAAAATCTTTGTTCTTGATCTTGATAAAATTGAAAAAGGCATCAAGTTGAATTTAGACGCCGACATTTCTCCGCTGTATTTTAATTTCAACTATAAAAACAAATGGGGTCTGGGACTGTCAATTAACGCGGATGCTTACGGGATTATCGGCTTGTCCGGTAAAATGCTTTCTTTAAGCCAAACTGTCAATGAAAAATCTGATATAAGCGCGGCCTTATTTGCGGATGCAGGAATTCCCGCTTTCTTTCATCTGAAAAAATTTAAAATTAAACTCAGACCGGCATTGTACTTTCCTGTTTTTTACACCGTGTCAGACGTTTCATATACTTTTACTTCAGAAGAAGATAAAGGAACCGAACTTTATCTTTCCTATGAAGTTAATGTTTTCAGCGCGTTTTCTATGAAGAAATATAACGGTATAACCGCGTCTCCCGGCGTAGACTTCCAGCTTGGTTTAGAGTATCCGCTGTCAAGCGCGCTTGGGCTAAAGGACAAATTTTTCCTGCTGGATTTTGATATAGGGCTTGACATTATAAACATTCCGCTGATGTCGTCTTCCATGAGCGATTATATGAAAATTTCAGGTAAAGCCGGCACCAAAGAGCCGATTATTTTCGGCGGTAAAGATGATTTTGATATGGGAGATTTATTAGATATTAACAGCGATGACACAACATACGGCAAGAAAGAATTAAAGGTACGGCGTCCTTTTAAGATGCTTGCCTGGACTGATTGGCGGCCGTTGGGGATTCAATTATTGACAGTAACGCCGGAAATCGGTTTTGCAATTAATCCGCTTTATATAAAATCATTTTCCATGGAAGCCGGAATAAAAACACGTTTGGATATTTTCAACCTTTTTAGAGCAACGTTTGGAGTGGGTTTTTATGACCGTCTCTGGAAGAACAGCCTTGATTTGGCTTTAAACCTAAGAGCGTTTGAACTGGATATCGGCGCTGATCTTCGCTCGCAGAGTTTTGCAAAAAGCTGGACAGGCAGCGGTTTCGGCGTGAATTTAGGGCTTAAGTTCGGCTGGTAAAGTGCCACACAGGAACCGATAACTCTGACGAAAAAGGATTTTGCTTTCTGAAATCGGGCAGCCATTCGTTGCCTGTTACCAATTCCTGGCAAAAACCGTCCTCAATTCCATATTCTTCCAACCAGTTTAAAACCGTTTCGTATTCTTCTTCCGTTAAGAAACGGTTGGGCATCGGTTTCCCGTTCGGAATTGGCGTGTACTGCGTCATTAACGAAAGCTGGGCGCGTCCTACGGCATTTTCCGCAAACCAGCGCAATACAGTCCTTGATGATTCAAGGAAACCCGGCAAAATCAGGTGGCGGATAATCACTTTTTCCTTTGAATCCGCCGTTTCAAGCATTTTTAAGATTGCAGATGACGCTGTCCGCGGATAATCCGGCGCGTTAAAAAAAATACCGGCAATCCCGCTGTCCAGGGTTTTTAAATCCGGCAGGTAAATGTCAACACTCTCCCTTAACAGTTCAAGAGTCCCTGTAGTTTCATAAGCGGATGAATTCCAAAGTACGGGAATTCGCACTCCCGCGCTTTTTGCGACGGCAAGCCCTTCTGCAATCGCCGGAATTGCGTGGCTTCCCGTAACAATATTGATATTTTCCGCGCCTTTATCGCGAAGCATCATGCAAATTTCGGCAAATTCTTGGGCAGTAACCGCTGTTCCAAGACTTCCCTCCCCGTCTTTTCCCTGTGAAATCCGGTAATTCTGGCAAAAAGTACAGCCAAGATTGCAGCCGCTTATAAAAATTGTCCCCGAACCGCCCGTTCCAACCAGAGGAGGCTCCTCTCCCCGGTGTATTACCGCCACTCCTATCCGTAAAACGGCGGTTTCCCCGCAAAATCCCGTTTCTCCCGCAAGACGGTCAACGCCGCAGTTCCTCGGACAGAGTTTGCAGGGGGAATAAAGGCTCATTTTTCAAGTATAGAAGGTGAAGAACGCTGTTTGCAACCTCCCGCTTCCTGCAACTAAATAACTTTTTTACGGTCTAAAAATTATCTTGACAAAGTCAAGAAATTTGTTAGTATTGGGAGTATGACAAAAAATACGAATTTGTCATAATAGAAACTATGGCATTTGAAATTTTATCAACCGGGAGATCTGTACCGCCCAAAAGGGTCAGTAACAATGAATTGGCGTCTCAAATTGATACAAGCGATGAATGGATCAGGAGCCATACCGGGATCGGGAACCGCCACCTTGCAGATGAAAATACCGCTTGCAGCGATCTTGCCGTAGAAGCGGCGAAAAACGCAATGGCAATGGCAGCAGGTTATTCAGGCGATGATTCTGCGGAAAAAGACAAGGCTGCGGCGGAGACAGCGGAAAGCATCGATTTAATTATTCTGGCCACGGTAACCGCCGATTATTACGGCACTCCTTCCACTTCATGTATAGTGCAGAACAGAATTGGGGCGAAAAACGCCGCGGCAATGGATATTTCCGCAGGCTGCACAGGTTTTGTTTACGGTCTTGAAACGGCAGCCGGACTTCTGGGCGTCAGCGCAAAACGCAAACGCGCATTGGTAATAGGCTCGGAGATTTTAAGCAGAATGACCAACTGGAATGACAGGGGAACCTGCGTCCTTTTCGGAGACGGCGCAGGAGCGGTTGTAATTGAAAAAACCGACGCGGAAAACCGCGGTCTTGTGCAATCTCTGCTGTACGCCGACGGTTCCGGCAGTGAAAGCCTGATTATGCGAAAAGGAGGCACTCGCAATCCTTTTAAAGCCGGAGAAGTTTTGGAACAATCCATTTATGTAGAGATGAACGGGCAGGAAGTGTACAACTTCGCAGTAAAGGCAATAACTGATACAATAGATTCGCTTATGAAGGCCGGAAACATCAATATTGACGATATTGCAAAAATCGTGCCTCATCAGGCAAACGCGCGGATTGTACAGGCGGCGTCAAAAAGACTGCGCATCCCGCTCGACAAATTCTATCTAAACATCGAAGAATACGCAAATACGTCGTCGGCGTCTATCCCGATTGCCCTTGATGAAATGAACAGAAGCGGACAGATAAAAAAGGGCGATTTAATTTTAACCGTAGGTTTCGGCGGAGGCCTTACCTACGGCGGAAATATCATTATCTGGTAATTTGGAGAATGTAAATGAAAAATAATTATGCGTATCTATTCCCCGGACAGGGAGCGCAGTATCAGGGAATGGCGCTGGATCTTCTTGAATCAGGCAGCGCGGCTGTAAAAAAACTTTTTGAGCAGGCTTCGCAGGTTTTCGGAAGGGACGCGCAGTCCATGTTAAAAGATTCAGACGCCGATACATTGAAACGCACCGATGTTTCGCAGCCCGCAATTACGCTTGCCAATCTTGCCGCTGCCGCGTATCTTGCCGATCAGGATTACAGTCCAGCCGCCTGCGCCGGTTTCAGCCTGGGCGAATACGCCGCTCTTGTCTGCGCCGGAGTCATAAGCGCAGAAGACTGCTTCCGCCTGATCAAGGCGAGAGGGGACGCAATGCAAAAAACCGCGGACCGCCTGCGCGAAGAATCAGGCGGCGATTTTTCCGCGGCTCCGGGAATGGCCGCCGTTATAGGGCTTGCTCCAGAGCAGGTTGAAGAATTAATTGCCGGGTGGACAGCACAAGGGCTTAAAGACCTTTATGCGGCTAACATCAATTCGCCCAAACAGCTTGTGGTAAGCGGAACCGCCGCCGCATTGACGGAAGCGGAAACTCGTTTTAAAGACGCGGGTGCAAAGCGGATCATTCGTTTGCAGGTAGCGGGTCCCTTCCATTCGCCGCTTATGGAAGACGCGGCCTTAGCCTTTGCGCCGGTACTGGAGTCTGTTGTATTTAACAACCCCGCCGTTCCGCTTTACTCCAATGTTACGGGCGGGAAAATTACTTCCGGCGAAGAAGCGAAAAAACTCGCTTTACGGCAGATAACAAGCCCCGTCCGCTGGGTTGAAGAAGAAGCGGCTGTTGCGGCGGCGGGCATTAAAGGCTGTCTTGAAGCGGGACCGGGAAAAGTATTGCAGGGTCTCTGGAAAGATTCAGGTTCACAGATACCGTGCTATCCTGCGGGAACTGTTGAAGACGCGGGAAAAATAGGTAATATATAAATTAACGAATGTTTTGGAGGAAACATGAGGCTTGAAAATAAAAAAGCGCTGGTTACAGGGGCGTTAAGAGGCATCGGAAAAACAATTACCGATATGTTTATTGCCGAAGGAGCGGAAGTATGGGGACTGGATTACAAAACCCCCGATGATCTTACAGACAGAACGGCGGCGGCAAACGGGAAACTTCACTGGATTCAACTGGACCTTTCGCAGACTTCGTCAATTGACGAAACAATCGAAAAATTCGTAAAAGAATCAAGCGGTTTTGACATACTTGTCAACAACGCGGGTATCACTAAAGACAATCTTTCATTCAGAATGTCCCTTGACGAATGGCAGAAGGTGCTTGACATTAATCTTTCCGCCGCGTTTTTTACCGCGCGTACTGTGGCAAAAGACATGATTCGCAAACGCGCAGGTTCAATCGTCAATATGGCGAGCGTTGTAGGTATTCACGGAAACGGCGGGCAGGCGAATTATGCCGCAAGCAAGGCGGGGCTTATTGCCATAACAAAGAGCCTTGCGAATGAAGTTGCGAGCCGGGGAGTAAGGGTAAACGCAATTGCGCCCGGTTATATCGAAACAGATATGACGGCGGCTTTGCCGGAGGAGGCAAAGAAAAAAATGTCGGAAGTAATTCCCATGAAAAGGACGGGAAAACAGGAAGATGTCGCAAAGGCGGTGTTGTTCTTTGCGTCAGACGATTCTTCATATATAACAGGGCAGGTGCTGCCCGTAGACGGCGGAATGTATTTTTAAGGCAGGTAATATATGAAAAAGAAAGTTGTAGTAACAGGTATGGGTGCGATTTCGCCCATCGGTAATTCTGTAGAAGATTTTTGCGCGTCATTAAAAGCCGGTAAGAGCGGAATTGGACCGATCACATTATTTGATACTGCAGGTTTTGACGTAACAATCGCCGGGGAAGTAAAAGGGTTTGACCCTTCACTCTGGATGGACAAAAAAGAAGCCAGAAAAATGTGCCGGTTTACCCAGTTTGCGGTCGCCGCCGCTGTTCAGGCTTTAAGCGACGCAAAACTTCTGGGCGAAGCGGACGCCGAGGGCAAGAGGCTTGTTACAAGCGAAGCGGAAAGAACCGGCATTGTGCTTGGCAACGGCATAGGCGGTTTTGAAATTGTTACGGAATCCATGAAAAAACTTTTTAACGACGGTCCTAAACGGATGCTTCCCCTTACCGTTCCCATGATGATCCCGAATGAAGCGGCCGGAAATATTTCGATGATGTTCGGCGTAAAGGGACCCGCCTACACCCAGATTACCGCCTGCGCCGCGGGAACCGACGCTATCGGACAGGCGCTTGACCTTATAAGATCGGGACGCTGCGATGTAGTTATTTCAGGCGGGACGGAGGCTACAATTGTCCCGTTTGCCGTCGGCGGTTTCCAGATGCTAAAGGCGCTTTCCGTAAAACGCTGTAACGATCCTGAAAAAGCTTCCCGCCCGTTTGACGCCGACAGGGACGGGTTTGTAATGGGAGAAGGTTCGGGCATTTTGATTCTTGAAAGCGAAGAACACGCGAAAAAACGCGGCGCAAAGATACTCGCGGAACTTGCGGGATACGGCGCTTCCGCCGATGCGTATCACATAACGTCGCCTGATCCTTCAGGTGCAGGAGGTGCAAACGCTATAAAAGCGGCAATTGCGGACGCTGAACTTAAGCCTGAAGATATTCAGTATTACAATGCGCACGGCACTTCTACGGAAATAAACGATCCCACAGAAACAAAAATGTTAAAGATCGCTTTCGGCGGTCATGCTTACAAGATTAAAGTTTCCAGCACAAAGAGTATGCACGGCCACTGCATAGCGGGCGGCGGCGGTATTGAGGCAATAGCGTGTATTCTGGCGATTAGAGACGGTTTTTATCCGCCGACAATCAATCTGGACAATCCCGATCCCGAATGCGATCTTGATTATGTGCCTAACAAGGCTCAGTACGGGGAAATAAATGTCGCCGCGTCAGGTTCGCTTGGCTTCGGCGGTCATAACGGCGTGATTATATTCAAAAAATACAAATAAAGAGAGAACTTATGAGTGAAATAGAAAACTTACTGCCGCACAGGGCTCCGTTTCTTTTTGTTGACGAAATTACAGAAGCAAGCAATGAAAGAATTGTGGCAAAGCACGTGTTTACTGAAAATGAATATTTTTTTAAAGGGCATTTCCCCGAATATCCAGTAGTGCCCGGAGTTATCCTTGTCGAAACAATGGCTCAGTCGGGCGGCGCGGGACTCCGTAAACTCGGAACTCTCGGCGCGGACGGTCTGTTCTTTTTTGCAACAGTCGACAAGGTGAAGTTCCGCCGCCAGGTTCGCCCGGGCGATGAACTTCGTTCCGAGATTGTAAACCTGCGCGTTTCCGCAAAGATGATAAAGCAGTCAGGGAAGGCTTATGTCGGCGATGAACTTGCCGCTGAAGCCGAGTGGATGTGTCTTGTAGGCAGCAAATAATAACATCCTGTCTTGAGCATAGATAAACTCGTGGAGGAAAAACATAAATGATTATTAAACCGATGGTCAGGAACAATATTTGCCTTAACTGTCATCCGGCGGGATGCGCGGTTTCTGTACAGCGTCAGATTGAATATGCTAAAAAAAATTTGTCAAAGATTGAAGGAAAAACTCCAAAGCTCTCGCTTGTTATCGGCTGTTCAACCGGTTACGGCCTTGCGAGCAGAATTTCCGCAGCTTTCGGCTACGGCTCAGTTACTGTCGGCGTGTCTTTTGAAAAAGAGCCGAACGAAAAGCAAACAGGTACGCCGGGCTTTCATAACAACGCAGCCTTTGACCGCGAAGCTGAGAAAGCGGAGCTTGTCTCAGTAACATTGAACGGCGATGCTTTCTCCGATGAGATAAAAGCTGAAACCTGCGAAGCGGTAAAGAAGGCGGCGGCTAAAGCGGGAATCCCCGCAAAGATTGATTTAATTGTCTATTCCCTTGCGTCTCCTGTAAGAACTGACCCAAAGACAAAGACAATGTATAAATCCGTAATTAAGCCTATCGGCGCTTCCTTTTCCGGAAAGACGCTTAACATGATGGACGGCACATTCGGCGTTGCGGAAGCAAAACCTGCCGAAGAAGATGAAATTTTCAACACTGTAAAAGTTATGGGCGGCGAAGACTGGGAGCTGTGGATCGACGCTCTTGACGGAGCGGGACTCCTTTCTCCTCAGGCGCGCGCGGTTGCCTACACGTACATAGGACCCGAATTGTCTTGGGATATTTATAAAAACGGAACTATCGGAAAAGCGAAAGAAGACCTTGAACGCGCCTGCCGCGAAATCAACAAAAAATACACCGCGCAAAAAAAGATGGACGGCGCATGGGTTTCCGTAAACAAGGCGGTTGTTACGCGATCAAGCGCGGTTATTCCGATTATTCCGCTTTACATAGCATGCCTTTTTAAAGTTATGAAAGACATGGCGCTTCACGAAGGGTGCATTGAGCAGATTGTGCGCCTGTGCCGCGACCGGCTATATTCAAAAGAAGGATCGGTACCTGTAGACAGCGAAAACCGCATCAGGATTGACGATTGGGAAATGCGCGATGACGTTCAAAAAGCTGTCTGTGAAAAAATGAAAATTGTTACGCCGGAAAATGTATTTACGGAAACCGATGCTGCGGGATTCAAGCATGATTTTCTTGAAGCGCACGGTTTTGACATAGAAGGCGTAGATTACGATGCAGATACAATTTTAATTTAAATGATGAAAACTATTCATTCTTAACTTTTTCATTATGATAAAAATTCAACATTAACTCCGCCTGAAAATACCGGCGGAATTAAAATTTCCCGTTGTCTTAAACAAAAGGAGTTATTATGTTGAATCATTTGGACTTATTTTTTTGTTCATTTGTCAGAAAAACGCTTTCCCGGATTTTTTCAAAAAAAGAGGAAGCAATTACGGAAACAAAAAAATGCATGAATTGTCTAAGAAGGATAAAAATATCTTTTTACAGGTGTCCTCATTGCAGAACTACGGATTTTATTTTTAATTCAGATTGATTTGTCCGTAAAAAGATGTGTTGACAAATTAAATCAAAAAAGTAAAATGCTAAAACGAGAAATCAAATGCGTAAACAAAATGACATACTGGAAGGCGTTTTAGCCGAAATTGAAAACAGCCTCAAGGACGATATTAACGCCGATTCTCTGGCGGACGATTTTTCCCTGTCCTCCGTCCATTTACAGCGGCTGTTTAAGCAGGCGTTTAAACAGCCGATCGGCGCGTATATACGTTCGCGTAAATTATCGTCAAGCATCGGGGATTTATTGTACAGCGGCTTAAATGTTCAGGACATTGCCCTGGAATACGGTTTCAGTTATGAACAGGCGTATATACTCAGCTTCAGGCGGGAGTTCGGATTTACTCCGGGAGATTTGCGCAAAAAAAGACAGTTGGTAAAAACTACGCCTACTCTTCAGCTCTTTGACCGGGGAGCGGCATATAAAAATGATTTTCTTTTAGGCAACATCATTAACGAAAGGTATATGGACAGCGTTTATTTTGACATGATAAAAAACAACTTTCATGTCATCACTCCCCAAAACAGCCTTAAGCCTGTTTCACTGACAACAAACCGCGGCGGAGCATTCAACTGGACATACGCGGATCAAATGGTAGACAGGGCGCTGGAAAACGGCATACCCGTTCACGGACATGTTCTGGTATGGCATGATTGGACCCCTGCATGGATGACTAAGGGAACAAAAACGGAAGCTGAAGATAACCTAAAAAATTACATAACCGATGTATTGACGCATTATCACGGCAGGATTCATTCATGGGATGCGGTAAACGAGGCTATGAGGGACGGTCTTTCAGCAGCCGATACGGCGGGAGGCTGGAAGAAATGCCTGCGCACCGATTCACCCTGGTACCGTGCGTTAGGTGATAATTATATTGAAGCCGCTTTCCTTACCGCCAGGGAAGCTGACCCCGGCATTACCCTTTTTTACAATGATTATGGCCTTGAATCCCCGTATAAAGCCGAGGCGGTATGGAAAATGATTAATGAAATAAATAACCGGTATAAAAAAACAACAGGGCAGGATCGACCGCTTATTGAGGGTTTGGGCTTCCAGGCTCATCACCAAATTAAAAATTTCGATGAAAATAAAGTGAGAGCATCTCTTAAAAAATTTACCGCTCTTAATATTGAACTGTCAATAAGCGAACTGGATATAACATCCGCCGATTATGAAAAAGGCGAGGGAAAAGACATCGTTATGTCGGAATATGACGCCTCAGTACAGGCTGCGATATATGCCAAACTATTCAGGTTATACCGCGAATATGCCGCTTATATATCACGGGTAACAATGTGGGGCATAGACGACCACAACAGTTGGCTTTCCGCGGGAAACCCCTGCCTTTTTGACCGTTACTTAAATCCTAAAAAAGCCTTTAACGCGGTGTTTAACCCGGAAAAATAAGGCAGCTGAAAAATGAGAAGAAAAGACAAAGAGATAATCAGTATTGATGATAAACTGGAAATTATTGCAAAATGTAAAGTTTGCAGGCTCGGATTATCTGAAAATAATTATCCATACATTGTGCCTTTAAATTACGGCTTTTCGTATGATGACGGAAAATTAACTTTATATTTTCATAGCGCGGCAGAAGGTAAAAAAATCGACATAATAAAAAAGAATAACAACGTATGTTTTGAAATTGATTGTGATACAAAATTGATAGAAGGAAAAAATCCCTGTAATTACGGCTATGAATTTAAAAGTATAATCGGTTTCGGGAAAATATTAATTTTAGATACAAAAGATGAAAAAATAAACGGCTTGAATTGTATAATGAAACAGCAGACCGGAAAAGATAAGAAATATGACTATAACGAAAATGAATTAAACAATGTTCTTGTATTTAAGATTCTGGCTGATGAGTTTACGGGAAAGCAAAATTTGATTTAATGGAACATTTATTCGGTAATTGAAAAAATATATGTGAAATTATTTTAAAAGCTATAAATATTTAGAAAATAATGGTATACTCTAAAGAAGATCGATATGATAAGGAGGATATTATAATGTCAATTCTTGCAAAAACGCCGCCAATGGGATGGAACTCATGGAACACTTTCGGGAATAATATTAACGAGGAGCTTGTTAAAAGCGCAGCCGATACTTTTATCAAACGCGGACTAAAAGACGCGGGTTATGAATATATCGTTATCGACGATTGCTGGAGCGAAAAAAAACGCGATGTAAACGGCCGCCTTGTTCCCGATAAAATCAAATTCCCCAACGGAATGAAAGCACTTGCCGAATATATCCACTCAAAAGGCCTGAAGTTCGGAATATATTCCTGCGTGGGAACTCATACTTGCGCCGGTTTCCCCGGCAGTTTTGAGCATGAGTTTGTTGACGCGGGTACTTTCGCGGAATGGGGCGTTGATTATCTTAAATACGATTATTGCTATAAACCGCGCAATACGGCGGGCGAGGATCTGTATAAACGTATGGCGTTAGCCTTGCGTAACTGCGGACGCAATATAGTTCTTTCCGCGTGTAATTGGGGCAATGACGGCGTTCAAAAATGGATAAGGGAGTCAGGCTGTCATTTGTACCGCTCAACGGGCGATATTCAAAACAACTGGAAATCAATCGAAGGAATCATGCTGTCCCAGTTAAATAATTCCTGTTACAGCGGAATCGATTGTTGGAACGATATGGATATGCTCGTTGTGGGTATGGGCAGAACCGGTGAAAACGCGTATGTTTTAAGCACAGGCTGTAACGAAACCGAATATAAAACGCATTTTTCCGTGTGGGCAATGATGAATTCCCCTTTAATGATAGGCTGTGATGTACGCAATATGTCAGAGCAAACCGAGGCGATTCTTACAAATAAAGATGTAATAGCGTTAAATCAGGATATTGAGGGACGCGCCCCTTATTGTATTCGTCAATGGAATAATTTAGACAATGTTTTCTCTCTTGTTAAACCGCTTTCGGCTATCTCCAAAGGAGACGACGCTTCCGCAACAGGCGGCGACTACGCTGTAGCAATGGTAAACATAAGCGATGTCAAAGCGGAAATGTCCCTGCAATTCTACGATATAGGGCTGCCTTACGCTTTTGGTCTGGGTCTTGAATTTTACGACTGCTGGAAGCACGAGGTTATCGGCTTCTTTACGGAACGCGCTTCAATTGACATTGAACCTCATGAATGCCGCGTGTTCAGATGCAAGGTAAAAAAAGCATGAAAGCCTGTTTAAATTGCGGTAAAGAAATTCTCGGAGATGAGTCCGCCATTTACCGCAAATTGGTAAACAAGCTGGCTGAAAAATTTTTATGTATTCCCTGCCTTGCAATACATTTTAACTGTAAAGAAGCATACATTTACGAGCTTATAAAGCATTATAGGGAAAGCGGAATATGCTCATTATTTAAATAAAGTAAAGAGCACACTTAAGCGATTAGGTAATCAGCTTGCGTTCTACCGCTATGCGGATAAGGTCGGCAAGATTTTCGGCTCCCAGTTTGTAATGGATATTGTTAATAACCATTTTTACCGTATTAATTGAAAGACCCCGCGCTGCGGCGATTTCGTTGCGTGAAAGGCCGTGTGAGATGTCGGTAAGAATATCGGTTTCCCTCGGAGACATGACAATATTTCCCGTAATTCCGGTCGCCTGCATATACTTCGTAATGATATGGGAACGGCGCTTTGCGTATGTGGCGGCTTTGCGGCCCGTATCTTCAAGCCAAGATGCGGGAATAACATTGTTTGATTCTTTTAATAAGGCGGCGGTCAAAGTGCGCATATCTTTTCCCATTTCTATAAAGGGCATTACAATGCTGTTGGGCAATGCCGTTTCATAAGCGCTCCGCAGCGCGGCAAAAGCTTTTTCTTTATTCTTCAATTTGTAATGGACGCAGGCTTCCGCCGCCAGCATTTCAATCCGCCCGAACAGAAATGATTCCCGCCGCTTCATTTCCTCGATATACAACAGCAAAGGAGGAAAAATCCTTGCCGCATAATGGAACCGCGCTTTTATTTGATTCCCGAAATTTTCAATACAAGCGGCGTGGCTGTAAGGCGAAAAATCTTCCTTCAGCCAATCAACTATTTTTTCCGGCAGACCGAGAAAACAATAATACCATGACATAGAGAGATCGTAATCCATAAAACGGTTAAGGTATTCGGCTTCATCTATTTGGGCTTTTGTTTCTTTCAGCGCCTGTTCCACAAGGGTATAATTACCCTGCGCGGCGGCGATACGCAGGGTGTATAACAATGCCCTGTGCATAAGTCCGAACTGTTTTTCAGACCGCGCCTGTTTTACCGCAAGGGCGATATGAGTCGCCGCAGAGGAAGTGTCACCCCGGTAAAATTCCAGTTCGCCTTTGGCCAGTTCAAGTTCTCCCGCCATGAACCCTTTCATATAACTGTTTTGTATATGTTCATGATTGCGGGTTATAGCGGCAATAAATTCTTCCGGACCGCCCTTCCTTGAAGAACCGGCAAAGTTGATCCACGCTCCCGGATAGTATATGTCAAGTTTGCCTGAATCCGCCTCATGCACGCATTTACAGGCTTTTTCCATGTAAATATCATAATCAAAAATATCATCCGTTACGCTCATTAAACAGCGTATGTACGTCCAGCAAATATAGAGCCTTGTCAGGGTGCGTTTCTTTATAAGGCTGTCGTCAGGCAGTTTAAGGAATTTCGCCTCATAACGCTTTAACAACTCAATTGATCTCCGCAGATGCCCTTGGCATATATATGTGCGCAAGTGCATATCCGCAAGAAAAGCTACTTCGTCGAACGCTTCCTCAGGCGCCCGGTCCAGAATCTCGGCCGCGTATTTCGCAATATCCTGCGGTATTTGGGTGGTTAATCCCGTTAAAATTAAAAGTATTGATTGATAGTCTCCCGTCTTTTCATAGTAGAAAACAGCGTCCATTTTAAAACCGTTCCTGTTGCACCAGTCCCCGGCGACTGCGTAGGTTTCACGCTTTTGTTCTTCCGAAAGCGACTCTTGTTTTTGGCGCAGAAATTCCAAAAACAGGGGATGAATAAGGTATGCGTTAATATAACTGTCCATACGCACGTATGCGCTTTGCTTCTCCAGGTCGGCGATCAGCCCTTCTTCGTTTTCGGCCAACTTAGCGATAAAATCGACGGACAGATGATCTATCAAAGAAAGGCGCGTCAGAAAATTCTGCAGGCGTTCGGTAATTCCGTCCCAGATTTCCGTTTCCATAAGCCTGAAGATGTTTGTTTTCATTGCATTACGCACATAGCCGCCGTAACCCGGCGCTTTCTGGTACGACCGCGCGATAAGGCTGATCGCAAATGCCCACCCTTCGGTATCTTTCATTATTTCGCGCAGACTTTCCTGATTGGGAGAAATATCCAGCCGGTGGAAATACTGTACAAGTTCGTTTTCCGTGAAGCGCAGATCATTCTCGCTTATATTGAAAATCTGGTCGCGGTAAACCAGACCCGCGATATTGATGCGCGGAGTAGAACGGGAAATCAGGAATACCGAAGTTTCCGGCGGCATATTCTGGAGGATACATTCTTCAATAAAGCGAATTACGGTCGGATCTTCAAGGCAGTGAAAATCATCCAGAACGATGATGCGCTTTTTCATCTCGACAAAATCATGCAGCAGTTCCTGATAATGAATCAATTTTTCTTTTGTATCCGGAAAGCCAAGCTTGGTCGTCGCCTTTGCGAGCGGCAAATTAACGTATGTTAAGGAGTGGGTATAATTTTCCCAAAAACGAGCTCCTACATTATCGCGTTCGGAAAGCTGTATCCATGCTGTAGCCGCCTGATACTCTTCCACAAAATCATGAACCGCGCTGGTCTTACCGTAACCTGCTCCGGCGCATATCACAACCAGCGGGTATCTTGCCGCTTCCGTGAACAGTTGGTTCAGCCGTGGACGTTCAAAATATATTAAAGCGCGGCTTTCGTTGTGCGCCTTGGATACGGTTTCCATACAATCAGCTATTTTTTAATATAATAGACCAAAAGAATAATGACAAGGTTCCTTTAAGCCGGGGGAGTGGGGAGTGGGGAGTAGGGAGTAGGGAGTAGGGAGTAGGGAGTGGGGAGTGGGGAGTGGGGAGTAGGGAGTAGGGAGTAGGGAGTGGGGAGTGGGGAGTAGGGTAAAGAACAGATAAACCCCATTCCCTACCGCATAACCCCCCCCAAAAACGGCGAATTTCCACTTGACTCTCTCTTAGCCCTATGCTATTCTTACAAAGATAGCCCGTCGGGCTTGCCCTTACGGGCGGCGTTCTTTTGAACGAATAATCTTACAAAAAAAAGGAAAAAACCACCATGACAAGCAAAATCTCATTATCCCCCCCCCCCCC
>Ga0268262_10002788_pt1 | contig 19763 bp, 15 predicted proteins | sample TergutNc150P3_FD_190354 | JGI IMG/M metagenome (GOLD analysis project Ga0268262, IMG submission 190354) | Nasutitermes corniger P3 segment gut microbial community from laboratory colony in Florida, USA - Nc150 P3 (SPAdes) (version 2) | ecosystem: Host-associated > Arthropoda: Insects >...
GATAAAATCGACGGTTTCCTTATCCAGATCGTGAAGCATCTCTTCCCCAAAGCGGGAGAGCTTCGCTTCGGTGTAGCGCATGGCCGCCGCACCGTCGGGGGCAAGGGAGCCGAAGTTGCCCTGGCCTTCCAGCAGGGGATAGCGGAGTGAAAAATCCTGGGCCATGCGTACGAGGGCGTCGTAAAGGGCAAGATCTCCGTGGGGATGAAACTTACCCATGGTGTCGCCAACGATACGGGCACACTTTTTGGTGGCGGCGTTGTGCCTGAGCCCCAGTTCCCCCATGGAATACATAAGCCGCCGATGAACCGGCTTAAGCCCGTCCCGCACGTCGGGCAGGGCCCTGGCTACAATAACCGACATGGCGTAATTTAGGTAATCGGTTTTTACTTCATCTTCTATCGCAACGGGTATTACTTTCCCTCTGGGGGCTGTCTCGCCTGATGATCCGTGTTCAAACATTATCTTTTTCCTTGAAATACATTATACTTAAATTGGAATTTTTAGTCATGAGATTACGAATGGATTCGCTTATCAAGTCCATAGCCACGGCTTTGGATATTGTGGAAGGCGGGCTTCTGGGTGCCAGTACCAATCACGGCAAAAGGATAGCTGTTCTCTGCGCAAAGATGGGAACTGTCTTGCAAAAAAACCCGGAGGAAATCACCGCCCTGGCGATTTGCGCATTGCTCCACGATAACGCGCTTACCGAATATATCCTTTCCGAGCGCCTGGACGGACACCACGATCCGGCAATGAAAAAACACTGCGAATTCGGCCAGCGGAATTTGGATGCCCTTCACTTTAAAACAAATGTAAAGGACTTTATCCTCTACCACCACGAAAGGGCCGATGGCTCCGGGCCTTTCGGCATACGGGAAGGGGAAGGCCCCCTGGAAGCTGAAATTATTACCATTGCAGATTCAATTGACGCTGTCTGGCATCTTCAGAGGCTGGAGCCTGAAAAATTGCCCACTATCCGGGAGATAGTTACCAAAGAAACCGGAAAACACTACGGCAAAACAGCGGCGGAAACGATGCTGGAAATTCTCACCTGGCCTACAGTTTTGTCTCTAAAAGACAATGTCATTAAACAAACAGCGTCGGAGGCTTTGCTTCCCTGGACTGTCGATATACAAACAGATACCATTTTCGGCCTGGCCGGTTTTGTTGCCAAAATCATCGACTACAAATCCGTTTTTACGCGGCTGCATTCAACCCAGATTGCCAACAGAGCATGGCTTATGGGGCAGCACTATCGGTATGAGCCACAGGAACTGGCGGAACTGTATCTTGCGGCATCCCTCCACGATCTCGGCAAATTGGCGGTTCCGTCTGAAATTCTGGAAAAACCGGGCTATCTTTCCGAAGAAGAATTTAAAATTATCAAAGGGCATGTTCACCTGACCTGGGAACTTCTTAACGACGTTGAAGGATTCGGGACTATATGCCAATGGGCATCCAACCATCATGAAAAACTCGATGGCAGCGGCTACCCCTTTGGAAAAAAGGCCCTTGAACTGGACTTTAATTCCAGGCTGCTGACCTGCCTTGACTTGTACCAGGCGATAAGCGAAGAAAGGCCCTACCACCCAAGGCGCAATCATAGCGACACCATGCGGATACTAATTGAGATGGCGGATGCGGGAAAAATAGACGGGGATATTATCAAAGACCTGGATGTTGCTCTTGCCCCATACGACGGTAAAGATATACCGTCGCCTGATGGCGACAGGAGGATTTATGAACGATAATTACGCCAACATAAATTGCGGCCGCTTAAAGGAAACAATTCATATCGATGGAAGCCTGGAAAAATCGGTATGGAAGAATGCGGAAAAGTCCGGCAATTTTGTGGATCTTGTAACGGGAGAGCAGGCTTTTCTGAACACCCGGATGGCTTCCCTTTGGGATGACAAAAAACTTTACATGGGCTTCTGGATTGAGGAGCCGACGCTTCGCGCTTCGCTTACAGAGCGGGATTCCCTTGTCTGGTTTGACAACGACGTTGAAGTCTTCTTTGACGGGGAAGACTGCTACTACGAGTTTGAGATAAACACTTACGGAACTGTGTACGAGGTTTTTTTTATTTACCAGGACGCGCTAAAAAAAGGCAGCCGTTTTGACATTCCGGAGTTTGACCTATATGAACGGAATGTTGATGTCCTGTGCGGGTTCCAGGATTCTTCCAGGTACAACAAACATAAGCGCGGAAGGCGCTGGGCATTTATGGACTGGGATTTTCCCGGTCTTAAAAGCGCCGTTAAAGTTGACGGAAAAATTAACGATCCCACAACAGTTGACTCTGGCTGGACCGTGGAATTGGCCTTTCCCTGGGAGGGCTTCAGAACCCTGCAGCCGAACAAAGCCTGGCCCCCAAAAGAAGGCGACAGCCTTCGCTTTCAATGCTTCCGTTTTGAAGCCCTGCGCTACCACGGCAAGACTGTCAGCGAAAGCGTCGGCTGGGCTTTAAACAAACACGGCGTCTACGACTCGCATATTCCTGAGAATTTCGCGCGCCTGTCATTCCGTCCATAAAGCCGCAGTCGGTACCGCAAGCAAATTATCGCTGTATTTTATGGTTCTGTCGCCGGAATACAGCACAATTCCGGTAAATGGTTTTTTATTTTTGATTATACTGTCCCTGAACCATTCAGAGTGAGCAAAATCATTTCGTGACACATTGTGCCCCGCTTTGACTTCTATACCCAGGAGCGCGCCGTCATCGCGTTCCACAATAAAATCTATCTCGTGTTTTTCCCTGTCCCTGTACTGATAAAGCGAATACTTGCTTTCCGGATCGACTTGCGCCGCCAATTCCTGAAATACAAAAGTTTCCATAAGTTTGCCGGATCGGTCATTATCCAGCATTACTTCGTCTATCTGCCAGTTGAGGATAGATGTCATAAGTCCGGTATCCGCCGCATAAAATTTTGATTTTCTGTTAACACGTTCATAATCGGTTTTCAACCATGGCGGCACTTTATCAAATATAAACAAAGCCAAAAACCAATTCACGTAACTATTCAATGTAGCTTTGGTCAATGACAGCGACGTACCGATAGCGTTCATGTCCATAAACTTTGCGGACCACGCCGCCAAAATCGGGAGCATTTCTTCCAACGCGTCTTTGCGCCTGATATTGGCAATATCCATTAAATCATAATCAATAAGTGTTTTTATATAATCTTTGTGCCATTCGCGCCGTTCATTAAATTTTTTCAATCGAACTGCTTCCGGATAACCGCCGCGAAATGCCAAATCAAAAATTGCCCGTTTGTCATAGCTTCGGATAAAGGCCGGAAAATCCGTGTTAAAAGCCCTCTGGAAAAAATTCGGTTTTGTTTTAAGGATTTCTCCGACAGTTAGCGGACGCAAGCGTATGTTTCTCACACGACCGGCAAGGCTTTCAGTTACACTGGGCATCGTCTGGAGGTTTACGGAGCCGGTCAGAAGGAACTGCCCATTGCGGTTGTTTTTGTCCACAATCATTTTTATTTCCGGTATAAGTTTTGGAGCTTTCTGTATTTCGTCTATAACAAGCGTTTTAGCGGATGTTTTTACAAATCCTTTTGGGTCGGCAAGGGCTAAATCCAGTAAATCTGTGTCATCAAGCGTACGAAACTCCAGGGCTGGCGACTTTATTTGTTCCGCCAATGTGGTTTTGCCTGTCTGACGCGCACCGGCTACAATGACAATCCTGCGCTTATCCAGCGCGCTTTTCAAATTCTTTGCCAGCCAACGGGGATACTTTTCGCTCATAATTGCCTGCTTCTCATTACTCCCGCATTATTTATAATGTACTTTCCGCGAAAAGTAAAGTAGGATATCCGCGAAAAGGTAAATAGAATTCCCGCGAAAAGTAAAGTAGGATATCCGCGAAAAGGTAAATAGAATTCCCGCGAAAAGTAAAGTAGATAAAATCCTTTCAAATCAACTTGACTTTATCATGGACGGCTTGCAATGTATTATAATGGCACACCATGGGTAAAATCCTTATTTTAGCCGACGATCTTACCGGCGCAAACGACACGGCAATTCAATTTATCAAGCAGGGATTCCCAAGCCTGGTTGCGATTAACGCCGATTCGGCAAACGCCGATCTTTTTGGCAGCTACGATGTCATCTCCGTCAATTGCGACACCCGCAGACTAAACGCCGATGAAGCATACAACAGTGTTTACAAGATCGCAAAACATTTTGAAGCCGGGGTTTCTATTTACAAAAAAGTGGATTCCGTGCTTAGGGGAAATTCCGGACAGGAACTTGCCGCCGTAATGGATGCCCTTGATATTCCTCTGGCTTTGGCGGCCCCGTCTTTTCCCGCAAACCGCAGCGTAATTGAAAATGGCGTGCTCTCGAACGGAACCGATGCGACGCTGGTCTTTGCAAACGGAAGCGGGAAAAAGACTAAAAATATCCCGCTGGAAACAATTAGAAAGGGCGCTGACGAGGTTACGGCTTTTATCAATTCCATCGAGTCTATCGAAGGAACCAAGGTCTTTGTCGCCGACGCAGTGACAGACGATGATCTTGAAATTATTTGCAATGCTTCGGCCTCCCTTGCAAAGCCCCATGCGCTTGCGGGTTCTGCCGGACTGGCCAATCAACTGGCCCGTAGCCTTGGTAAGATGGGGGCGGTTCCGTTCCGAAAACCCGCCGCTCTGTCTCCGGCGTTGATAATCGCCGGTACCAGGCAGGGTGAAACCGCCGCCCAGATCGATACCCTCTGCAAAACATTTCCGGCCTCCGCGCTTGTCCATTTTGACGTAGCCATGGCTTCATGCGGCAATACCGAAAACGCGATAGCCGGAGCTTTTGATGATGCCCTGCACCGCATGAAAGAAAACCCTTGTTCCTGCATTATCGCTGTGAACAGCATGTTCACGCAAACAGCAGGCGGTTATGCCGAAGGCGATGAAACAAGCGCCGTTATCTGCGAGGTTCTTGGCGTTCTCGCTGGAAAACTGATGGACTCGTTAGAGTTTCCGATGCTTATCACTACCGGCGGGGATACGACCCTGGCGGTTTGCCATCGTCTGGGGGTAAGCGCAATTGAACCGTTAGTTGAAATTTGCCCCGGCATTCCGCTGGGACGGATCGTAGGAGGAAATTATGACGGGCGTTTTATCGTTACAAAAAGCGGAAGATTCGGGAACCCCGATTCTCTTGTAGAAATTTTCAATTGGAGTATGAAATGAGCAAGAAACCTATTCTCGGAATTACCATGGGAGACCCCTCGGGCATAGGCCCTGAGATAAGCGTTAAGGTACTGGGGCAGGCAAAGGTTTACGAAATCTGTCGGCCACTTATCATCGGAGACGCTGGAGTGATGGAAAGGGCCGCACGCGAAGCGGTTAGGCGGCAGGACATCGCCATTCATCCTGTGTCCTCGGTTGGGGAATGTTTTTTCAGGCCCGGAACCATCGACGTGTATGATCTGCGCAATATTGACGCGCAGAACCTCAAAATCGGAAAGGTAGACGCCGCTTCGGGCGAGGCGGCTTTTAGTTCGGTAAAAAAAGCAATCGAACTTGCCCTTGTCGGTGAGATTGACGCAACCATTACCAATCCCCTGAACAAGGAAGCCCTTAACATGGCAGGCCATCACTATGCGGGCCACACTGAAATATACGCCGATCTTACAAAGACAAGGGATTATACCATGATGCTTGCGGACGGGGAGCTCCGTGTGGCGCATGTTTCAACCCATGTCTCTCTTAGGGAAGCCTGCGATCGGGTCAAAAAAGACAGGGTTCTAAGGGTAATTGAATTGGCGTATAACGCGTGCAGAAGCTTCGGCATAAGCGAGCCCAGAGTAGCGGTGGCCGGGCTTAACCCCCACGCCGGAGAGGGAGGCATGTTCGGGCGGGAGGAGATCGAAGAAATCACACCGGCAATTGAGGCCGCCCAATCAAAAGGCATCAATGCCATTGGCCCCATTCCGCCGGACACGGTTTTCGCCAAAGCCCTGGGGGGCATGTATGATATTGTAATTGCCATGTACCACGATCAGGGCCATATTCCCCTCAAAGCACTGGGTTTTCGCTACGACAAATCGGCGGGAAAATGGCAGGCAATCAGCGGGGTTAATATTACTCTGGGACTTCCCATCATCAGAAGCTCGGTTGATCACGGAACTGCCTTTGGTCACGCATGGCAGGGCACGGCCAATGAATCAAGTTTGCTAAATGCCATTGCGTACGGCGTAAAACTTAGTGGGCATTCTCGCCGATGAAGGCAGTTTGTTGTAATATATGCAAATGAAAACCATCTATCTGGCAGGCGGCTGTTTCTGGGGAGTAGAGAAGTACCTCTCGCTGATACATGGGGTTGTCTCCACGTCGGTAGGCTATGCCAACGGGCGCACGGAGAACCCTTCCTACGAGGAAGTCTGCAAAAACGGAACCGGTCATGCCGAGACAGTTAAATGCGAATTCGATCCGTCGAAAATTAGCCTTGGCTTTCTTTTGGAGCTATTTTACGACGCGATTGATCCGACATCCCTGAACCGCCAGGGCGGCGATGCCGGAACGCAATACCGTACCGGCATTTACTACACCGACGAGGCAGACAGGAAAGTCATTCTCGATTCTATTGCGCTTTTACAGAAGAAATTCGACAAGCCTGTCGTAATTGAGGTAAAGCCCCTGGAAAACTTTTACAGCGCAGAGGAGTATCACCAGAAATACCTTGATAAAAACCCGGCTGGTTATTGCCACATCGGCAATGCGAAATTTGCAAAAGCGCGTCTGGCTGTTTACACCAAATGATAACTCTGCTCTATAGCCCGCAACTGCCTGTAAAGCGTTTCGTTTACCGGCACCGGGATACCGTGTTTCTTGCCAAGTTCTGTCACCGTTAGGCTGAACATTTCAACTTCGGTTTTTCGTTTTGCCAATACGTCCTGGCACATGGAAGTGAAGCCCGCGGGGTTCAGGTTGGTCACCGTACCACACCAGCTTTTTACATCCTCTTCGCCAAGGTCTATGCCTTCCGCGTTGGCAACGGCAACTACTTCCCGCGCGGTTGCATCGATTAATTCACGGGCTTCGGGTATTTCGTCCGGGCCGCCCTTGTTAGAGATCGCGCCGTAGGGCAGGCGGAGTACCGCAGTAACCTGGTTGACGCCAACGTTGAGCATGAACTTATACCACAGCGAGCGTTTCATATTCGCTTCCAGTTTATACGCTACGCCGGAACAGTCGAAAAATTCCGCAATCGCCTGTTCCTTTTCTCCGTTTTTCCCATCCCGATCCCCGAAATGTATGACGCCCTTCCGGGTGAAGTTTGTTTCCTCTGCTTTGTGAAAAGCGTCGGTACCGAGGATCATGGCCAGGGGAAGCCGTTCCCGCCCGAATTTCGCGCCGATTATTTCCTCGCTTGAAATGCCGTTGAGAAGCGACAGTATAACGGTTTCCTTGTCCACCGAGGGAGCGATGTCTTCGATAACTTGATTCAAATGACCAAATTTACAGGCCACAATTATGAGGTCAGATTTTCTTTCCTGAGTAAAACGGAAATCCGGCTTGTTGCCGTTTACCCTTAGTCCGTTTTTACGATAGCGCTCCAGGCGCTCTCCCTTCGCGAGAACAGAAATGCAGGCGGGATCGTAATTGTAAATGGTTTCCGCTACGGTAAGGCCAACAGCCCCGGCTCCAGCAAGCAATACGGAATTTATTTTCATGGGCTTTATTATAGCAACATTGTCCGCTGTAGACAATGAAGACGGGGCAAGCAAATCAGCGCGGAAAACCGCCCTGCATAAAGTTGGGGTCTTTGCCCATCTTGGTCATTTTTTTCATCATGCCCTTCATCTTCTCGAATTTTTTTAGAAGGCGGGCTACTTCTGCGACAGAAGTCCCGGAGCCGCGGGCAATGCGGGAGCGGCGCGAAGGCCCGATGATGAGGTGGTTTGCCCGCTCCTTGCGGGTCATGGACGAAAGGATGGCCTCCTGGCTTTTAAGCTCCGCCTTGTCGATGTCCTCTTCGCTTATCTGGCCTGCCATGCCGGGGATCATATTCAGCATTGATTTTAGGGAACCCATCTTTTTCACCGAGCGGATCTGCTGAAGCCAGTCTTCCAGCGTTAAGGTTTCCTTTTCTATTTTTTTCTGAAGGGCAAGGGCTTCCTTTTCGTCAATTACTTCCTGGGCTTTTTCCACCAGCGAGACCACATCGCCCATGCCCAAAATTCGCCCGGCGGCCCTGTCGGGATGGAAGGGTTCAAAATCTTCGGGCTTTTCGCCTGTTCCCACAAATTTAAGAGGCTTGCCGGTAATGGTTTTAAGCGAAAGAGCCGCGCCGCCTCTTGTGTCACTGTCGAATTTGGTCAGCACAACTCCGGTAAGGCCGATTTTTTCGTCAAAGGCTTTGGCAATATCCACAGCGGACTGGCCGGTCATTGAATCCGCCACGAGGAGAAGCTCATCCGGCTTTGCCGCGTCTTTGAGCCTGCTTAGTTCCTCCATCATGTGTTCGTCAATTTGCAGGCGGCCTGTGGTATCGATAATTAAAGTGTCGATTAGGTTTTTCTTTGCCCAGTCAAGCGCTCCGCGGAAAACCTTTACCGAATCGCTGGCACCTTCTTCCCTGTAAACAGGCACATCTGTCTGTGCGGCCAGCAGAGTTAACTGTTCAACGGCGGCAGGCCGAATAAGGTCGCAAGCCACAAGAAGAGGTTTTCGCCCTTCCTTTTTGAGCCGTAACGCCAATTTGGCGGAACTGGTAGTTTTCCCCGAACCCTGGAGACCAAGCATCAATACCACCGAAATAGTATCGGGCCCTTTTAATTTCAATTCCTGCGCGGAACGTCCGTCGGGACCCTTTGCGGTTTCCCCCAAAAATGAAACGAGCTTATCGTGAACGATCTTTATAAACTGCTGGCCGGGATCCACCGAGCGCAGAACTTTCTCGCCCTTTGCTTCTTCGATGGTGGAGTTTATAAACCTGCGGACTACGCGCAGGTTTACATCCGCTTCAAGAAGGGCCATCTTGATGGCTTCAACGGCATCGTCAATATTTTTCTCGGTGATCGTGGATTTTCCGGCTACAAAGCGAAAGGCATCGGAAATTTTTTCTGTCAGTTTGTCAAACATGATATGATTTTATCCCAGCCATCGCTGTGTGGAAAGGGGTACTTTGCTTTAGTCATTTTTACTTTTCAGAAAGCAAGCGTGAAAGGTAATTATTCAAATGTGTAGCATATTCTTCATTGACCCCCCGCTCCGCTGCCGCATAAGCGCGGTTGTCTGCTTCTTGTTGTGTCGCATGGCCATCGCGGGTGTTGAAACTGTAGGTCAGCAAAACGGTTCCGGCTTTGGCATCTTTAAGGTCAGCTATAAGCTCGATGCGTGTGAATTTGAGTCCATTGGGATTGTTGGGAAACACGACGGGCGTGGTGATTACGTTTGCCTCAAGCAAATACGGCGAATTGCTTCCGCCAATTAAGAATCCCAAATCAGAAAATGCTTCGGCAAAGGCCCCATGAATTCTCCCGGATTTGTCGTTCTGTACAATTATACCGACAGGTATTGCTTTGCTGATATTAGACGCTTCAAGCCGGTAATCATTGCCGCTTTTAAACGCCGGCACCGATCCGCCGATAACAGAAAGTAAATTTAAGTACGGCTTTGTCAAATCCGCGACTCTCGCCGCAAACTTATAACGCGCCAATTCGCTCATTGTGTTCTTTTCGTTTATAGGAATATTGACAAGGCTGTCAATCATAGCTTGATTAGACGATACCATTTCGGAATAAACCTGCGAAGCCTTTGCTTTTTCCAATACAGCTACGGCGTGATATGCGTTTTTACCATCGTTCCACACATCGCCGATTTCCACACCAATGAGAGAATGTATACCGACAGAAACTGATATAGTGGTATCAACGGCAGTATTTTCTGACCAGTTGGCAGTAACACCATTCTTTGCTGCTTCCTGATAGTAGGTGGATACCTTCTCATTTACCTGAATGCTCTGATTGAATATAGCGATAAGGTGGCCAATAGCGTTTTTCTCCGCTGACGTGCGGGAACTGGCCATGCCAACTGCGGCGATATATACTTGCCTGTTATATCTGGAATAAGGGTCGCGAACCCAATTTGGCTCTCCGCTTCTTTCGGGGTCGCTTGTATCGTTTGCGCTTGAAGCCCTGCTGGCAGGGGTGCCAGCACAGGCAAAGAGCACCAGGGCGAAGCCCGCGATGCTTAGTAAAAATATTGTTTGCTTTTTCATTTTTATATGAAAAGAGCCGCCCCTAAGGGCGGCGGCTTTTTCTACCATCCTTCTTTTTTCGCCTGCTCAAACGCCTCGTTCATGCGTTTCTCGGCGTCAAAAGAAGACATTGCCGGAACCGCAAGCCTGGTTGCAGCCTGAGCCTGGCTGATTTCCCTGGTCACATTTGCTTTGCTTAAGTGAATTACGCACCACCATTGTCCGTCCTTATCGGGTTCTTCATTCATTATTACAGCGCCGCTAAGGTCTGATTTGGAGAGCGTTACTGTTATATTTTCCTGGAACGCAAGCGCTGCCTGGGGGTCAACCTCGCTAGATGCCGTGTAATCGCGAACCATGTTCTTTACGATGGAATTCATGATACTGGAAATCTCAGTCCGGGCCCGGGTGGCGGCAATGTTTCTTGACTGGGCAACCGTACCCATTTTAGCGGTACCTATGCCTACAAGTACGTCCTCCGGCACATTCCTTCGGGCGTTCGCGATATTGGAAGGCATTCCGCCGGAAGCCGGGGGTTTGGAAGCACAACCAAAAAGAACCAATGCCGCACACAACGGCAATAAAACTCCAAAAATCTTCTTCATAATAAAATTTCTCCTTAAAGTTTTTTCCTGAATGTCAAGCATCAGGATTTTGTTTTACCGCAATAGCGCGTAACAATCATTTTTTCTTCATGGATATCTCCTTTTTCCTGAATATTCCTATATTGTTTATTTGTTAAAAAACCGTGTGTTTTTCCTTCACAAATAATTACGCCTGCGGATATGAATTTTCTACCTAAGTTGCTGATTTAAAATGAAACGTTGAATCCTATATTAACACCAAAGGGAATCCCTTTCTTTGTAATGGTATTAGAAAATTTCCAGATACCCAGGATAAATGGTTCAACTGACATGGGAGTTTTTATAACCGGGAAAAAAGAAGTTTTCATGCCGACCTTTAACCCTAAAGACTGTACAAGGTGCAGGTTGTTTATCGCAATTCCTTCGGCATCCGGATGACCGCCGGAGTCATAGATTTGGTTTCTTATCGAAAGGCTGCCAAAAAACCTGTTGAAGTAAAGGTGAGAAAGATTTTTTTGAATCTCGAAAGAAAATAGGCCAAGGGTTATTTCGCCGCCACCAAGCCAGAAAAGATCAAGATCGCCAGGATGGGGGTATTCTTTCAAAGTAAACTCTTCAATTGGCCTTGAGCCAAAAGTGTTTGATATACCGTGCAAATCCATTCCATTTTTGTCATAAGCGCCAAAAAGAGTAAAATACAGGGGAAATCTGGTTCTTGTGCTTGCGCGAAAAATCATATCGAGGCGCGGTTCAAAGCTGTTTGTCAGGCTGATGCCGGTTAATTGCAAGCTTAACCTGCGATACGAAAAGAAAAGATTTGTCTGCATAAAAAAACTGCTTCCTGTTTCTTCCCACTCATAGGCGCTTTTCCCGCTTTCATCATCGGCGATACGGTAATAGCCGCCGCCAAGCCAAACCTGATTATTCCATTGATCTCCTGTCCAGTGAACGCCGCCGCCAAGACTGGCGCTGGTACTCCGGTATACTCTATTGCCGGATTCCACTACTTTGTCGGAGAAATTCAACTCAAGGGGAAAACCCATGCCGGTATTTTGCCATGAAAACTGATCTATCATTGCCATTTTATAGGGAATATCGGCATAAGCTAATAAACTAACCACGTTTCTATCGGTGGGATCCGCCATTAACGAAAGAATGCCGCCGCCGTCAAGTCTAAAAAAAGAATCATTGCCCGATGAATACCGTATCAAAGGCATGGGAAGCCAAAACTTAAAAGGATTCATATAGCGCAGTCCAATATACGGTTTTGATGGGCCTGCGTACTGCGGTTCGGAAGCCGTCTCGTAATTTCCACCGTCCAGCTTGCTTAACCGCAAATCAATCCGGTTCCCGGAAAGGGATTCGACAGGCTCGGGAAAGCGCATAAGGCTGTTACGGGAAACAAATGCCGCAAGATAGTAGACTGTGCCGTCTGCGGAAACCGGGTTAAAAACGCCGCCTGAAAAATCTCTGCCGCTTAAGGCCGCCTGCATTGTTTCAAGATCGATAACCCCAAGTTTATACATGCGATCATCGGAATTATAACTAAATAATAATTTTCCTTCTGAAACGCTTAAACCGCGCATATATTCCCAGTACTTATTGTCATCCGATGTATTTTCAATTTTAAAAAGTTCCCGCGAAATGTAATTGAAAAGCCATAGCTCCCTTTTGCCTTCACGCGAAACGATAAAGGCAATCCGCTCATCATCAACAGGCTGTGGGCCGGAAAACATGAGTTTATCGTTTCCCTTAAAAAGAACTTCGCTTTCGCCGTTAAAGTTTTCATAAACAATGCAGTTATTGTGCAGCGCTGAACGAATCCCTATAACTCCGTCCCGAAAATAACGCGCCTTGTAAAGCCCGTTAATTGCCCTGCCGGTTTTCCGCCCGTTATCCGTCCTGTATTCGGTAACAACCGCAGCTGCCCTATCCTCAACGGAATGATAACCGGACAAAAGCATAGTTTCTCCGTCTGCGGAAACATCAAAATCATAGGCACCGGAATCCGCGTTAAAAGCCTGCGTCTTTCCTGTCAGGGTATTATATACGCCTATTTTCGCTTCCGAGCTTTCTATAAAGTAAAGGTTGTTTCCTCTTGCCGTTAATCCGTTAATAAAATATTCTCTTTCGGAAAAATAACGGTACATTTTTGAGGAAAGTTCGTCGTTGTTAATTTCCAGCCCTTCCAAAGCAAAAGAGGCGCTAAAATCATTCCATGCATCCAAAAAATCAATGCCGTACACTTTTTTGAAAATCCGGTAATACCCTGACCTGTATACAAATAAAGAAAAATCCGCAAGCTTTCCCATTTCCTGCCAAAGCCGGGAATATTTTTCCATGCCGTAAGTTTGCTGCAACCAGGTTGAAAAAAGTCCGCCATATTCATACCAGTACCCGCTTCCCGAACTGATTGAACGATCATAAACACCAGAAGCCTGAAAAGGCGTAAGGAATTTATCTTCATATACGGCCTGCCGCAAATATTGTTTAATGCGCGGATCATTTGCCCTGCCTGAACCGTCAAGACTTTCAAAACTGACCGTAACTCCTTCCACCATAAATTTTGGCGTGTTTATTAAAGAGGGGACAACCCAACCGCCAAAAATACGGTGTAAAATATCGTAAAATGGCGATCTTGTGTTCAATGAAACCGCATGGGTTAATTCATGGAGAAAAAGCTGTTCAAGGTTATTCCCAAAACTGGTCCACTCAATATCCAACGGAGTATCGAAAAGCATAATATGATTAAAGAAATGGTTATAATAACCGTTGAAACCATCTGTATGAGGCGAAAAGGTTACAGGAATGCGGTCGCGGACATCAATGCCAAGCAGAGAACTTACATGATCATAGACACGGTCGGCGTAGGAAGCCAAAATACGGGCGGATGGTTCCGATTCTTTTGGAAAGATAATATCAAAATGATCTGTCTGAATAACCCAAAAAGAAGTAAACGGCTTGAAAAGTGTGCTTTGAGCAAAAGTGGAGGCCGAAAAGAAAAGAAACAGCACCGGCAATATGCAAAGAAATATGCGCTTCATTTTAATTCTCCTTGATAAATAAAACACGGTAACGATACGAAAGGCAAGGCATGTCCTTTTGCGGCCATGCCTTGCCACCCTAGGCGTTCTTTTGGTTTACTTAGTTGCCGTTATGGTAATTTTTAAGTCTGTAACAATATAGTCAGCAAATAATTTGTTACCGTCTGGTACGGACAACTTTACGGTTAATGAATTATAGCTATCAATGGGTCTCCAAATATCCATTTCAAATGGTTCCGGTGTTGCAAAGCGCGGGTTACGTTCCCTGGTATCACCCTCAAGTAGTTTCCCATTACTACTGACAATTTGTACCCTTAAGCTGCCGCTGAAAGGGCCTCTTTGTTCTATTGTGCAAGTTAGCAAGATATGTAACTTAGTGTATCCCAGGCTTTTTAGTTCATCTTTGTTAAAGATATTATTAATGGGCCATTCACGTTTGCCATTGTCACTTTTATTGAGCTCAGTTTTTCCAGTTAATAGTCGGCTGTATTCCGTGGAAATTGGACCCCATGGCTCAACGTTAAATTCCTTGCAATATTTTATTATTTCCTGCGCAATGGCATCGCTGCGAGCTTTGTCCGTAACCAAATCCGAAATAGGGACAAGGCTTTTGGGATAGTAATCAATCCAAACTTCGTTTCCCTCAATGGAATTGATCCAGCTATCGTACTCTTGCTTATTTTGGATAAACTGGCCGTATTGGACTTTGCCTCCAACAACACTGGTGTTCGTAACCGTTCTTATGGTGTAAAAATATCGCTCAAAATTCGCATTAACTTTAGCCGCCAATTCTGTTCCCGCTTTAAGATCCTCGTAAGTTGCCTCTGCGCTAGCTTTCATATAAGCTCCTAATTGAGTAATACTTGTTTGATCTCTTTTTGGGTTCTTAAGTTAAAATCTATCCGCGCTCCCAGCACTGCCCCCAGCATTACATGAGTGCCGTATTTTGCGATTAGCTGATTGGGGCTCATACTTGCCAGATCGTTACTGAAACTCTGGGTAAAAAAACCTTCTAATCCATTTGTGTCTGCGATATAATAAGCATCATTTACAATGCGGCTTGTGCTGGTGGCAAAAGCATATTCGCCTTTTGTTACCAGTTTATTGTCGAAATTATATCCGACTTGTCTGGAAAACGAGGCCACTTTTTCAAGGCTGGCATTGTCGGAATACGATACATCAGCGGAAATGTTTCTCATGTATTCATTGATGTCGTTTCCGGTAATGGTATAAAATTCACCGTATCTTAAATTAGGATCTTTTTTGACCTTTTGGGCCGCCAGCAGTTTATCCAGATCCAGAACGGAAGACTTGACATCTCCCGAATATGCGTAGCGGCCTGTGATGTCATAACCATGCCCTAAAATGGCTACTACAGTATCCGGTATAGATTTATTTACCGTAACCTCGCTGGATGCCTGCTTGCCACCTACAACAGTTAATGCATAAATGGAGGCTGTACCAGCGCCTTTGGCGGCTATTTTGCCGTTTGAATCCACCACGGCTACCGCCGGATTGGATGACTTCCAGGTTACAGTTTTATCTGCATTGCCAGGCTCCACCGTGACGATAAGGGTATCGGTATCGCCTATGCCCAAAATCAAAGCAGGTGGGAAAATGCTCACGCTGGTTGGGGTTGCTCCTTCCTCGATCACCGAAACGTTGCAGGTTGCGGTCTTGCCGCCATCTACCGTTGTTGCCGTAATTGCCGCTGAGCCTAGTATCACGTCTCTAATGACATAGTGGATCATTTATCGTAAAATAACCGCATAGAAGCCAAAGGGGAGGGAATCTATGCCGGCAAAAAAATATACCATTGCTTTAACTGAAAATGAAAAAAAATACTGAAGGGAATAATTAAAAGAGGGAAACACAGCACAGAAAAATACAAACGGGCGCAGGCACTGCTGCTTGCCGAAGAAAACTACACCGACGACATGACAGCCGAACAAACCGGGCTGAGCCGGAGAGGGCTGGAACAGTTACGGCAGCGGTTTGTCGAGGAAGGGTTTGAAGTAACGCTTGAAGGAAAACCGCGAGGGCATAGGCCAAAACTATTGGGGGGAGAAGACGAAGCGCGTTTGACAGCGCTTGTATGCAGCCCCAAACCAGACGGGCACGCACGCTGGTCATTGCGGCTGCTAGCGGAAACCTGGAAAACATTGGCGTATACAGATGTGAAATCGGTATCGCATGAAACCATAAGACTGGATTTTAATTTCCGCTACGGCTATTATTTTAGACCAATGGAAACCAATAACCCTTTTTCCCGCTTCATTGGCGATTTTATTGATAGCCAGCTTGCCGAAAAAGCCGGAATCATCGAGATACGAATAGGCGCTTCCGCTCCGGTGCCTCTTTCGGCCTTTCCCTGGCCTGCCGCTTCCATCATAACCGGGCTTAAGTACGATTCCCGAAACATCGCATCTGGGGATCTCTACTTCGCCCTGCCCGGCTTGCACACGGACGGCCACGGTTTTATACCGCACGCTGTTGACCGCGGGGCTCTGGCGGTAGTCTATCAAAAGGAACGCGCTGAATTCCGCGAAGGAATCATTTACATACGGGTAAAAGATTCCCGCTTTGCCATGTCCCCCATAGCGGACGCTTTTTACAATTTTCCATCCCGAAAGATGGGAATTATCGGCGTTACAGGTACCGAAGGGAAAAGCACCACCGTGTACCTTATCTACCAGCTACTCAAACTTTTGGGGAGAAAAGCCGCTTTTGTTTCAACGGTTCAGCACGGAGACGGCCTGACGGAAAAATGGAACAGCGAACATCAAACCACGCCGGAAGCCGTAACGGTTCATCTTCTTTTGGCGGAGATGCAGAGAAACGGAGCCGAGTTCGCTGTGCTGGAATCAAGTTCCCACGGGCTTTCCAAAAAAACCAACCGCCTGGGAGACGTTGACTTTGACGTGGGGGTGATGACCTGCGTAACGCATGAGCATTTGGAATTCCACGGAACCTGGGAGCAGTACCGGAGCGACAAGGCAGAGCTGTTTCGCGCTTTGAATGCTTCTCCCACGGCGCACAGAAAGCAGGGGCCGACAGGAGAATTCACAGTGCCCTCCTTTGGCGTGGTAAACGCGGATGACGCGAGCGCGGAGTACTTTGCCTCCGCTGCCGGGCAGAAGGTTTATTCATTCAGCGCCAAAGGAGCAAAAGCGGATATTTCAATAAAGAAGATAGAAAGCGAAGCAGGCGGAAACAAGTACGATGCGTTGGTTTCTTCAACCAGGAGAACCGTTAGCATAAAGGACAATCTAAGCGGGGCCTTTAACGCGGGGAATGTACTCGCTTCGGTTCTGGTGGTTTCAAACCTGCTCTCAGTGGAAATTGAAGAACTCGTTCCGTTGATTCCCCTTTTAAAGCCGGTACGCGGACGTATGACAGCGGTCAACCTGGGCCAGCCTTTTGAAGTTTTGGTCGATTACGCCCACACCCCTTCATCTTTTGAAACGGTGCTTCCTCCGTTACGGGAAAGGATAAAACGGTCAGGCGGCAGGCTTATCAGCCTTTTTGGTTCCGCCGGAGAGCGGGACACTAAAAAGAGAAGCCAGCAGGGAGAAATCGCCGCCCGCTACTCTGACCTGGTTTTCCTTACCGACGAAGACCCGAGGGGAGAAGAACCAATGGCTATTTTGGAAGAAATTGCCAAAGGATGCGAAGCATCCTCAGGTTGTGAAAGCATGATTCGTAACGAGACGCTCTTCCTCATCCCCGACCGTCCAAAGGCAATCAGAAAGGCTTTCTCCCTGGCGCAACCGGGTGATCTGGTTTTGCTTTTGGGGAAAGGACACGAAAACTCAATTATCTACGCGTCAGGAACCATAAGTTATGATGAAATTACCGAAGCGGGAAACGCCCTAAAAGAAGCTGGATATTAAAAAAAAACTATGAGATAATAGAGCTATGCCTATTCGTTTAAGGGCCATTCTTGTTATAGCCCTCATCAATCTGGTCATTATCATATTTAGTGTTCTTTTCGGTACCGCTTATGTTAAAAACAGGCTGGAAAGGTACGTGGAAACAGAAATGAGCATAGCGGTCAACAAGGAAGTTGACAGGGGGCTTTTGCTGGTTGGGCTCATCTGCTTTGGCCTTGGCGTTATAGCCGCAGTTGTAGGCTCAAATGTAATCAAGAAGCCTTACGAAGAAATAGAGGCCCTGAAAATAAAGGCGGAGGAAAGTTCAAAGTCCAAAAGTACTTTTCTTGCTACCATGAGCCATGAAATGCGTACCCCGCTGAACGCCGTAATCGGGCTGTCGGAATTAACTCTGGACGGAAAAATATCCGGCGAGGAAAAAGAAAACATCGAAAAAGTATATACCGCGGGAATGGTTCTTCTGGGAATAATAAACGACATTCTTGATATTTCAAAAATAGAATCGGGAAAGTTTGAATTGAATCCGGTAGTATATGATTTACCCAGTCTTATTAATGACACGATAACGCTTAACACCATGCGCATAGAAGAAAAGCCCATAAAATTCAAGTTATTTATTGAAGAAACCCTCCCTTCCGAGCTGCGCGGGGACGATCTCAGAATAAAGCAAATTTTTAACAATATTATTTCAAATGCCATTAAATATACCAAAGCCGGAACAGTAGAATGGCACATCGCCTGGGAAAAAAGCGGCGATGATATTTGGCTTATATCAAGCGTCAAGGACAGCGGCATCGGCATACGCAAGGAAGACCTGGAAAAACTGTTTCAAGATTACAGCCAGGTTGATACAAAATCACACAATAAAATTGAAGGAACCGGCCTTGGTCTGTCTCTAACCAAGCGCATGGTAGAGATGATGGGCGGAAACATCACCGTAGACAGCGAATACGGCAAGGGCAGTACCTTTACCATCCGAATCAAGCAGGGTCATGTTAACGACGTTCCAATTGGTCCAACGGTCGTGGAAAAGCTAAAGAATTTCCAATTCATAGATGAGAAACACCAGCAACATGCCAGACTGGTTCGTCTGCCGCTTCCCTATGCAAGGGTGCTGGTAGTGGATGATGTTGAACCAAACCTGGTTGTTGTTAAGGGCATCTTAAAACCATACGGCATGCAGGTAGACTGCGTTACCTCCGGCAAAGATGCAATTATGCAAATTAAAAAAGAGATAAAATACAACGCTGTTTTTATGGATCACATGATGCCGGAAATGGACGGAATAGAGGCGACCCGGATTATTCGAAATGAAATTGATAACGAAATTGCAAAAACCGTACCCATTATTGCCCTGACCGCAAACGCAATCCGCGGTAATGAAGAGATGTTCCTTCATGCGGGCTTCCAGGCTTTTCTTACAAAGCCTATTGATATAAACGTGATGGATTCTGTCATAAGGCAATGGGTAAGGGACAAATTACAGGAAGGAGGCCAGGCCATGTCTGAAAACAAAACCGGGCTGCTGACAGAAAGCAGCGGGAAAAAAGAAATTCCAGGCATCAATATGCAGCAGGCAATGGAACAGCTTGGGGATGACGAAGAAATTTTCGAACTGACACTGCAATCTTTTGCAGATAACACGCCGGCGGTGCTTGATAAATTAAGAAATTTTGAAGCAGAGAAAATCGCCGATTACATTATTACTGTACACGGCATGAAAGGCATCTGCAGGAACATTTGCGCCGAAGAAACCGCCGCAATGGCGGCAAGCCTTGAACAAGCCGGAAAATCAGGGGACATCGATTTTATCAAAGGGAACAATGCCGCCCTTATCAGCGCGGTTGAAAAGTTACTCGCCGCTATTAAGGTGTGGCTGGAAAAACATTAGTTTATACGAAATTGAGTAGGAGGCCGCCCATTATTTGAGCGGCCGTCCTCTCACACCACCGTGCGTACCGTTCGGTACACGGCGGTTCAATGGGTTCGTGCGTTTCCGCATTGCCTGTTCCATGGTTCCAGTCATT
>Ga0268262_10002789_pt1 | contig 19755 bp, 24 predicted proteins | sample TergutNc150P3_FD_190354 | JGI IMG/M metagenome (GOLD analysis project Ga0268262, IMG submission 190354) | Nasutitermes corniger P3 segment gut microbial community from laboratory colony in Florida, USA - Nc150 P3 (SPAdes) (version 2) | ecosystem: Host-associated > Arthropoda: Insects >...
TAGTTTCTTATGACATTGCCAATTACTTGGCATATTTGCTAAACTGTTCATTAGAACAGCCTCCTTTCGTATTAGTTAGTTGACGTAACTATTATACGACGGCTGTTCTTTGTTGTTTTAGGGAACCCACCGCTCTGGTGTTCTACATCCATTTGCAAAAAGGCTTTCGCTCGACTGTTGCGGTGCCCTATCTATGGGCGAACCGAACAGTTTTCTGCTCAGGCCAAACCTTTTTGCAAATTGTGAACATAGAACGATAGATATTATATCATGTCCCGCGTAATTTCCTGCCCGCTACCGTCTCGTAATAACCCAAAATGTCAACCCAAAATTGACCTCAAGGGGACAATCTGGTACAATGTTTTGCAACAGAGCCTCGCATAAAGCCTGCTGTGAACTGTCGCATGAGATTGTGGCAGATAAGTACAAGAAGCACCCCTGTCTGAGACCTCTCAGACCTCAGCTACATCGACAACCTATCGACCGAGTTTTTTAATTTAACACCGTTGGAGCAAGATAGGTGTAAACTCTTAATTTTTGACGATAAAATTTTAATCGACAATACCGGAAAAGTTTACACCCCAAAAGTTAGTTGCATTTACAGATTAGAAACGGAAAAGGACAGCCCCGAAGCTGTCCGAATTACACCCGTGGTGGAGCTGGCGGGTACTGACCCCGCGTCCGAATGGTGACCTAGTGATCGTTTACGAAGCCTGGCTGTTGTCAAAATATTTAGCACGTCGCATGGACAGCAGCAAAGTCCGACGTGCTAAATCCGCGTAAATTTCATTCACCCGCGCCGCGAAATCACGGGTAAACTGAGCGACATAATTGACGCTGACCCTATCTATGTCGCGTCGACAGGGTCAACGGCTGTCAAATTAAGCGACGGCTGGCGCAAAAGCCATTTGAGGCGCGAAAAACGCCTTGACTCTTGCTAAAATGCTTTCTTTTGCACTTATTCTGATTGTAAAGTAATCATCTGCTCGATAGATCAATCTGTCAAATTCCCTTCGTCGAAACAATTCAGCCCCACGAACATTAACATTATATCATATTTTGTAATTATTTGTTATATTTCGTTAATTGTATCAGTATATGATATAATTAAGTCTATGATAGCGAGGGTTTTAACGGCGGTGACAACTGGCTTTGACAGTGAGTTGGTTACGGTGGAATGCGACACTACTAGAGGATTGCCAGCGTTTAATATCGTCGGTTTGGCGGACAAGGCGGTTGGTGAATCGCGCGAACGTGTTCGGGCGGCGATTGCGAATTCGGAGTTAAATTTTCCCGCCAAACGAATCACGATAAATCTCGCTCCGGCGAATTTGGCAAAGGAAGGTTCGCACCTAGATTTACCAATCGCGATTTCACTTTTGTGCGCGAGCGGACAATTACGCCAAAAGGATTTGGACGGAATTTTGTTCGTCGGAGAGTTGTCATTAAATGGCGAAATACGACCTGTACGTGGCGTGATCTCATTGGCGGAATGCGCCCGCCGAAACGGCTGTGAAACGATCGTTTTGCCGCGCGAGAATGCCGCGCAGGCTGCACTACTTGATGGTCTGAATGTTGTTGGGGTTACAACGCTTACCGAGGTGATTCTACATTTACTAGACGAAAAAGTTATTACACCAACAGCAAAATCTGTTGTGGAAAATATCAATAATACATCGCATTCTATCGATGACGTGCGTGGTCAAGAATCCGCCAAACGCGCGTTAATTATTGCCGCGGCGGGTCATCACAATTTGTTGTTCACGGGTTCGCCGGGTGCTGGAAAAACCATGTTGGCGCGAACATTGCCTGAATTATTACCACCGCTCACGACCGACGAGATTTTTGAAATTACAAAAATTTATTCATTGGCGGGCGAAACAGACGACGTTATCACCACGCGGCCATTCCGTTCACCACATCATACCGCGTCATTTGTGGCGCTGATTGGTGGCGGGACGAAAATCAAACCTGGCGAAATTTCCCTCGCCCACCATGGCGTTCTGTTTCTCGATGAAATTCCGGAATTTCCGCGCTCGTCGCTGGAAGCCCTACGCCAACCGCTCGAGGATCGCACCGTATCGATTTCGCGCGCGTCCGGAAAAACCACCTACCCTGCGCATTTTATGTTGGTGGCAACGCAAAATCCATGTCCGTGTGGTTATTACGGCGACGAGAAGCGTGAATGCACCTGTACACAGCAAATGATTTTGAATTACCAGAAACGCTTGTCCGGACCACTGCTCGATCGCATTGATATGATTGTGCCGGTTGCGCGTGTCGAACGCGAAAAATTGTTCACTGAAAACCCCTGCAAACCACAAGCCGACGAGTGGAAAAGACAAATCAAAACCGCCCGCGATACACAAATTATGCGACAAAAACGACCGAATTCCGCGCTGACCAACAAACAACTCGAGAAAGTCGCCCAACTCGACACTACTGCTAAAAATTTGTTATCGACTGCCGCTGAACGATTAAACCTATCCGCCCGCAGCTACTTCAAAATCCTGCGCGTCGCCCGCACCATCGCCGACCTCAACGCCCACGAAAATATCGCCACCGACGACATCGCCGAAGCGTTGCGGTATCGACAAAATTAAAAACGCCCCAAATTTCCAGACTAGGGCGTTGTGATATTTACAATGGGTGTCTTCTATTGCTTTAAGTCATTATAATGATTATTATAATCATTTTTATTCAGGAAATTCTCTGTCGGAGTTGTTGGGGCTGCGTAAGGAGTTTGTGCATCTTGTGACATGGGCTGTGGTTGTATAGATTGTATAGAATTTTGTTGTGTTTGGGAAGATTGCATAAACTGCGTTGCTTGTGGATTTTGAACACCCTGCGGTTGAATATACTGTTGCGGAATTTGGGACAACACATCGACATCACTACCGACATTTTTCTTTTTATTCCTTTTAATTCCCCAGAAGATACCGCCGCCGATGCAGGCAACTCCGCCTATGGTAAGAAGGTAAACTATTGGTGCTTCGCTATCAATTTTCTCTTTAACTCCGCTACAAGCGAGTTGGTCAATTAAACTCATCTTTGATGTGTCTCGCACGCCACCAAACACGCTGCCACATTCTTGTCTTGTGAGTGTCGATTCATAACTTGACGACCCCATTGTATAGCCAAAATATCCTAGCACAAGCCCGGCAGAAATCAGCAACCAAGCGACCACACCAAATTTCTTTATTAAGAAGCTATCTAACATCTTCATTTGCCCTTTCGACTCGGTTTAATTGACTTCGCCGATAAACTGCTCCGAATCAAGCACAGTTTAAGCAAAACCAGTATAACATAAGCAAATAAAATTGTTAGCCCCCCCCTTGCGTCAATCTGCAAAATTTGTTATAATTTTTCGCGTAATATTAACTTTAATTTCAGGTTAGGAGTCATATAGCCCATAATTCAGTGCGAATCAACGGCGAAATCCGCGCGCGCGAACTGCGTGTCATCGACGAAAGTGGTAAACAACTCGGAATCATGTCCAAGTTTGATGCCCTCGATGCCGCCCGCGATGCCGGACTCGATCTCGTTGAGATTTCGCCTCTTGCGACGCCGCCTGTTGCTAAAATCGTGGACTGGGGCAAATACCAGTACCAGAAGATCAAAGAGCAACAGCGCAACAAAAAGAACGTCCATCAGAGCGAAATTAAACAGATGCGACTTGGTCTCAAAATCGGTCAAAACGATTTGGATATCAAATTGCGTAAAATTCGCAAGTTCCTGAGCGATGGAGATAAGGTCAAAATTCAGGTGATTTTTCGCGGACGCGAGATGGCTCACCCGGAAATTGGTCACGCCCTGCTCGACCGAATATTGGATAGTTTGACTGATGTCGCCACTGCTGATCAAAAACCAGTGATGGCTGGCAAAAACCTGAGCGTAATGATAAGGAGTAACCCAAATGCCAAAGTTGAAGACGCATAAAGGCACAGCGAAACGCGTTCGTACGACAAAGTCGGGCAAATTGTTGCGACAAAACGCCGCGACGCACCACAAGTTGTCCACGCAAACCGCCAACGGCAAACGCGCCAAAGCGGAAGACACCCAAATCAAGGGCAAAATCGCGAAGGATATTCGCGATGCACTCGGGATTTAGCCCCGAGTAATTTTTGGAACTTTTAATAAGTTTCCAGAGTAGATAATTGTAAACTTAACAACAGGAGTTCAATAATGAGAGTTAAACGAGGAGTCAGCGCAAGAGCGCGACACAATAAAACATTGCAAGCCGCCAAAGGCATGTCGCACAGCCGCACCAGCGGTTTCCGCTTAGCGAAACAGGGCGTCATTAAAGCATTGCAATACGCATTCCGCGATCGCCGCAATAAAAAACGCGACCTGCGTAGTTTATGGATCACCCGTATCAACGCTGCCGCCCGCGAAAACGGCACTTCCTATTCCGCGTTGATGGCCGGATTGAAAGCTAAAAACATTCAGTTGGATCGCAAGATTTTGGCAGACCTCGCCGTCCGCGAGCCAGAAGCATTTGCCGCGATCGTAAAAACAGCGACAAAATAGTTTACAAAATTAGAACCGACCTACGATTTTGAGGTCGGTTTTGAAATCTTATGATAAAACCGTTTCTACCATTGCAGTCACAGTTTGTTCAGCTTTTTGCGCTTTATTGACAGTTTCTAAGATTTTAGCAATTCGACCCACCTCTTCTTCTGTGACAACGACACCGCCATAACGTAATAGTGGCTTATCTGAGTTGCCGTCTGTTTTCTCGGGCACATTATACCAATAATTGCCCATCAATCTGCCCATACCGTGTATTTGACCATTGGCGTCCGGCGAAGATTTTTGTTTCATATCGTAAAAATCTACGTGCATTACAATATTTTTCCCAGAACTTCCCGGTTGCGTTGATGCGCTAACAACAACTTTCATTCCATCTTGTTCTAGCGTGGCATTACGCAATTTCTCGCCCGTATGCCTGCTCGGTTCTTCATCTTTCAGAAATTCGCTGAACAATCCCGATGCATGCGTCTCATTACCCTTTTCGCTCTCGGCAAGAAAACTATATGGAATTGTTAAAGGTTTTACTAAATCGGATGTGCCTTGTTCCATCGCCTTCTCATTTTCATCTAATATCCTTCCGTTTTCTTCGTCGGATAATCTACGCAACTCACTATATGTACGTCCTTGTGCCGCCGCTTCCCTTAGCCGGTCACATTGGTCGCGTAAATTTTCACTTTCCTGCCTATTTTCAAATTCTTTTTCCATAGTCTTTATCCTTTGACTTTGATAAGTTTTTAGACCTACCAATGTTTAGCACGACAATGACAGCACAAAACCCAATAAAATGCAAATGTTTATGGGTTTACATTTTCTTCAATAACTTCGTCGCCCAATCATAATGGCTGCTCGTGGCGGAAACGAAATAAGCGCCGAGCGAGGTCGTGCCTGTCCAATCGTAACGGCTTTTTATAAAAAGTTCGTCGTTGTTATGTCGTCCCATGCGCTCCATGACTTCAGCATGGCTTTTGCGCAGAAGTTCTTTTGCTTCTGGTAGCGTGACATTTTGGTAATTTTCCCAAAATAATTTATTTAATTCTGGTGTCGTTTTCCAACTGAAACCCTCCGGAAGGAACGATACTTTTTCGCCCGCCGTATTCTTGTCATACCATTCGATCAGCATTTTGTGCCATTCATGTAGATGCATTAGTAGATCACGAGCGTTTTTATCCTGGATACCGCACATTATTCCGCTCCTTTCTCATCAGCAAGTTTCAATAATTTCTCAAAATTTTCCTGCGCTTGTTTTTCTAAATCTGCTTTAGTTGTTGGTCGTGACATTTTACACCCCTTTCTGTTATTAAATAACCGAGTGCCAGACCGCCGATAAGCCGGGTTCTGTCGTGAACGACCATCTATCTACTCTGTCCGTTGCCGAACAAATCTAGCGGATTTAATCGATCGGTTGACGAGCAGCCAATAATCCAATCTCCTTGCAGCCGACAGGGTTTACCTCCTCCGTATGTCACCATACGTCGCTGTGCGCTCTTACCGCACTCCTTTCACCCTTACCGTTCCTCGCGGAATTAGGCGGTATCGTTTCTGTGGCACTTTCCCTACGCTCGCGCGCGGTCGCCGTTAGCGACTGTCGTTGCTCTGTGCTGCCCGGACTTTCCTCTCGTGTATCGCAGAATCTGCATACACCAGTAGCCGTCTAGCGATCTGGCATAACGATTATATCACATATTTTATTCAAAACTGCCGTTGTGTATACTACAACGCTTATATCTGTAATCTAATCAAAACATTAAACTTGTTGTTCATTTTCATCAAGGACTTTATTGACCAAAGCATCCGCCATTCGATTATATTCACGATGAACATGGCGAAAAATCACCCGCCGAAATTGCGGCAACAAACGCATAATCCGATCGTGGATTGAGCGATATTCATTATTCTTGATGCTAAATAACCCGTTCATTTGGTTAACCACCATCAAATTATCACTATAAAATTCGATATTTTGAATTCCTAATTCCAACGCTCTAGTCAACGCCAGTTCGACGCCAACATACTCCGCCATACCGCTATTATTGCGACCGAGGAATTTTCCGCCCTGTGCCACGACATTGTTTTTGTTATCCATTATTATGTACGCGGACGCGCTCGGACCGGGATTTCCCCGCGATCCACCATCGGAATGTATAACGAATGTTGTATTTTTTTCATCACTCTTTGATAAATCCAGTATTAGGTCTGAACTATTATTTTGTTCAGAACCTAGATTTAATAAGATAGCAGTTGAATTGGTGACTAAATTACGTTGTATATTTTGCAACGCTTTCCAAACATAATGATCGTACTCATCGTCCATAGTCACGTGCGGATTACCACCGATTAAGCCGACCTCGTAAACGATAAATACGTACTGCAGTTCCCGATCGTCAGTATCGATAAAACTGGTTACGTCGCGTAAACGAAAGGTGTCCGGTTCAATACCAGCATGAATCTGTAACGAGCGTTTTAACGCATCGACCGGTTGTTCATGAACGTGCAACGACCCGCCCGGCAATTCATAGAGTCCGGCAATCTCTGGTCGACCGCCGTGACGACGCAATAGCAAAACCCGTCCGCGATGCGATACAACCGCACGGATTACGACTTTTTGCTTCATAATTTCCCGCCCATAATCATTCCAAGTATCCCATGGCGCAAATAGAATTCCCTTGATAACAAGGTGGGTGTCCTCAATGACCAACCACGGCTGGTCACCATAATTTGAACTCCCTATATTCTACAATGTTAGGAAATTATGCATCCATGGGACGAAACTATTTTAGCACCTTTTATCTATCTGCGCCAGTTAAAATATGCCGAAAATTCCATTGAACAATCGCAAGACAAACGAAATAATACCACCTAGAATAAAGTCTAGTGGTGCTGCTAGCACCACCACGATCACAAATATCACTATTAATCCCATCTTTTCGATAGATTCCATGACACGGCGAACATATTCTGGCGCGATGGCATATAGTACACGCGACCCGTCGAGCGGCGGAATCGGCAAGATATTAAACGCAAAAAAACCTAAGTTGGTCATTATGCCCACGTTCAAAAATATCGACAATATCCCACCCCATATGCCACTACTATAGACACCAAAAACAAAGTGGTCTATCGCGAAGAACAAAAACGCCAGTACTAAATTTGTTAGCGGTCCAACGATTCCGACCAGCGCTGCACCCCACTCGCCACCTTTTACTTTATCGGGGCGAAATGGCACGGGTTTTGCACCGCCGAATATCGGGAGGTTCGTTCCGAGAAATAGATTGCTGATAATCAAAAGCAACGGCAGAACAATGGTCAAAATGGGATCGATATGTTTTATGGGATTTAACGTCAAACGACCGTGTACCTTCGCCGTATCGTCACCCAGCCAGTACGCCGTCAACCCGTGCATTAGTTCATGTAATACTATGGATATAAAAAGTACAACAATCGCCACCACGATATATATAATAATATAAACAATGTCTTGATCCATACACTAATATTTTAGCAAATCCGCATTTTTTTCGCTACTATTGACCTAAATCATAAAAAACGCTATAATGTCAGGAAGTTTTAATATAGAAGGAGTTTTTAACTATGGCACGAGATCAGATAACGGGTAAAGGCAAGATGTTCGGACACAATGTAATCCCGAATTCCCAGCGCAAGACTAACCGCGCGTTCAAACCAAACCTGCAAAAGAAAACGTTTGTCGTCAACGGTAAAAAAGTTCGCTTGACGGTAGCAGCATCGACAGTTCGCACACTCAAGAAAAAAGGTTTCACCACGCAAGGTTCAACCGTCAAGACAGCGTAATGCAATAATGCCACAAATTCAAATCACCCGTAAAAACGGGTGATTTTTATATGTACTAACCCTACGACGTTCGACTCAATTCGTAAACCGTCATAACTTCCGGCAAATTGAGCGCACTCTTAACTTTTAGAGTTGGCGTTTTCTCGTGCAAGCAGTCCATTTCTTTGATAAACAGATCTACCGATTCTTGCAGGACTTCGTATTTTGTGTGACCATCTTCGTAATGAGTCGGAATGACAATTTTTGGTGAGATCTGGCGCACGATTGCCGCTGCGTCTTTTGCGTCGAGTGTAAATCCGCCACCGCCGACCGGTATGACGACAATATCTACGATGCCAATATTTTCTAGATCATCGTCACTCAATGGTGCTACTGTGTGACCGATCACTGCGAGGCGAACGCCATCGGTTTCCACGCGATACATTGTGGCGTTCTTTGCTTTTTCGTCCGCACCGATATGCGATCGCGCCGGAATCCCCCGCACGCTCACGTCGGTGTGTTCATATTCACCCGGCATATCAATGACGAAATTTTCCGCATCCATTTCGCTGGGCGCAAAATTTTCTTGTGTCGCTAAAATTACCGCATCTGGATTTCGTGCCTCTTTAACTGATACATTTATTGTCGGATCAACAACAATCAAAATCTTTTTATCCTTGATAACAACACAGTTTGCACCTTTATACTCAATTTCCATTTATTTTTTCTCCTTTATTGTATTATTTACATCATATTCCTCCGACAAGACACTACTTTTGTCCAAAACTACAACATGTTTTGCCGACAGAATATCCATTACGAACTGATCCCGCACGCTGTATCGATAATAAAAATCATTGAACGTCATTGTCGTGTATGCTAAACTACTGCTACTGTCGTGTTCTAATGCCTTGATCGTATTTTTCAGCTTGATTTGGCTAATATTGTCGCCGGCGATTAAAACATCGACTTGGCTGTCCGAGCCATGCACCAATTTACCGGAAAACAGCACGGCACCTATATCACCGATAGAATTGAGTTTTTTCGCCCATGTATCGATTGAAACTTTTGTATCACTCGCAACCGCTTCGGTGTTAGTGAAGATCGTCTTCAGTGGCTCGTAGAATTGATAGGCGGTATCAACTTCGTAGTAGAGTTTGTTATCAGTGGTTTCGGCGCGCACAACGCCAACGCTAACCAAATTTGCAAGTTCGCGACGTACGCTATTGATTTGTTCGTCTACCTCGCGAGTAATTTCGCGTACGTAAAATGCGCGTCCTGGGTTATTCAGGAACAAATTTAATAATTTTACTCTTGTTTTTGAACTAAATAATGCGTCAATCATCACTTTTCTCCCTGTGAACAATTATACCACCATTATAAAATTCGAGCAAATTTATTGTTCGTTACTATCGCACAGAATCCCAAAAATGTAACGTTCGATTTCGTCGAGCGGCAGCCATTTGATTTCTGGGTTGCGTCGAAACCAAGTTATTTGCTTCTTTACTAAATGCCAATCGTCAATCTGGAAAAGAGACACTGCCTCGTCCCGCGAAATTTCGCCGTTTATCATTCGCCACACGATTGGATAAATATTGGATTTCATTGATTCTAAATCAAATGAATATTTTTTCGCCAATGTTTGCGTTTCCGCTTCGATCTCGCCATTAAACATTTGCTCGGCGCGGTCGGCGATTCGTTTTTGTAATTCTTCTTTGTCTGTTGTTATACCGACAACAGTAGTATCTGGACGTATGTGTTTTCGATTGTTTTTTACAATCCCCTGCCGTTCGATTTCGCGCATTAAATAACGTTTATTTTTATCGTTTTCCGGGGGGTTAATGTTGTTAACACGACAATATTTTTGCAAATCCTCAACCGACATTTTTTCAAGTTTTGCGCGCAAGTTTTTATTAACATCATCACCGAATTCGTAATCGTAAATCACTCCGTCAATATATAATCCCGACCCACCAACCAAAAACGGAATTTTACCGCGCGCCCGAATGTCGGCAATTTTAGTATTGGCGTATTTTTGAAAATCCGCCACCGTAAATCGTTCATTTGGTTCGACCAGATCAATTCCCCAATGCTGAACCTGATTTTGCTCGTCGGGCGTTGGTTTCGCCGTACCGATGTCCATATATTTGTAAATTGCCCGTGAATCCGCCGAGATGATTTCGCCGCCATATTTCTTCGCTAACTTAATCGCGATGCCGGTTTTACCGCTAGCGGTCGGACCGACGATGACGATCAGCGGTTTTCCTATGGCAGCCATCGACGCTCCGCAAAATCAACGATTTTGAAATCTTTAATCGGCACGTTTTCAGATTCCAACGCCATTTGATGACCGCGCTTGCCGCCGTAATAACCGGACGCCAAACCACCGGAACGATTCACCACCCGGTGCCACGGCAAATCCGGATCGCCGAAATGCGCGATACCACCGACGATCCGCGCCGCGAACGCCGACCCGCACAATGCTGCGATGTCGCCATAAGTCATCACCCTTGCATACGGAATTTGCGATACTAGATCACAAACTCGTGCACAGAAATTATTATCAACCTCAGGTTTCATGTCCTTATTTTAACACATTATAAGCTGAAATACTCCGCCACCGCTTCCCAGTCTTTCGCCCGTGTGACGTTTTTGTGAATATCCGCGTTGCGATTCCAGCCATAATCGCCGAACAACAGACACTCCACACCCGTCTCTGCCGCGCTGTTGACATGTTTTGGCTGATCATCAATCAGATATGAAGCACTGATTTCGCGAAGTCTATCAGTTTTGGTCATTTTATGCTTAATGTGCAATTCTTCGTCGCTATCATATATTCCGGCAAAATAAATTTTGTCGAATGTGTCTGCAAAATATTTTTCTAGCCAATTTAGCGTGACGTCGCGCAAGAACGTTTGTCGCGAAGTCAGAATTACTAGTTCAAAGTTTGGTTTGAGTTTTTGCAAAGCTTCGTAACTGCCTGGCACAACTTCAAACATACTCGGATAGCCCGCTTCGCAAAATTCCGTAAACACCGTTAAGGATTGGTCTGGTCCAAACATACTAATCCAGCTCTCTGTGGTATGTTCACAATCCATGACAATATTTTTCTTTTCGCGAAGAAATTGTGTCGCTGTGTTCGCAGTTCTACTTAGCACGTCGTCGATATCGACCGCAATAATTGGTTTTACTTTCGTAGTCATATTTACAATACTATCACCAGTCATAGCGACGATTTTCCTACGCGACCACGTGCCTCGTTTGCGATTGATTCGATCAATTTTTCAGGTTCATAAACGTGCTCCACGTCAGCGTTAGCATCCAAGTCACTGCGAACGCGCAGCGGCAACAGACTGCTCTCCGCCTCTTTATCGCCGATCACAATCGAATACGGCACTTTCATTATTTCGGCGCTCCTGATTTTTTTGCCGACCGAGTTGTTGCTGTCGTCCAAGGTCGCACGCACGCCATTTTCCTTTGCAAAATTCATTACTTTCGTTGCTAACTTGACAGCATTTTCAGAGTCGTTAACCAAAATCACGCGCAATTGTTCCGGCGCGCACCAAATCGGGAATTTGCCGGCGGTGTGCTCAATATATATCGACAAGAATCGTTCGATTGATCCCATAATCGCGCAGTGGATCATTACGATTCGCTCACGTTCGCCATTTTCGTCGATACAGGTCAAATCAAATCCTTCGGGTTGATTGAAGTCGAGTTGGATCGTCGCCACCTGCCACGTTCGACCGATCGCGTCGCGCGCGATGAAATCGATCTTCGGTCCGTAAAACGCCGCTTCACCGACACCGTCCATATAGTTATCACCAACCTTTTTCGTAATGACATTTAACAACTGTTTTTCTGTGCTCAACCATTTTTCCTCTGTTCCCGAATAAGCGTCCATGTTGGCGGGGTCGTGAGTTGAAAAACGCACTTTTAATTCGCCGAATCCCACCGTTTTGTAAAAACGATTTATGATATCCCAGACATTCAAAATTTCCCGCTCGACCTGGCTGACGCGACAAAAAACATGGGCGTCGTCTTGGGTTAGAGAGCGCACTCGGCTCAACCCCGACAATTCGCCCGATTGTTCGTCGCGATAACACGTGGTCGTTTCGCGATAACGAATCGGCAAATCGCGATAACTGCGCACCTGTGACGCGTAAATTTGCGTGTGATGCGGACAGTTCATCGGTTTCATCGCAAATTCGTGACCTTCGCGAGTTTTGATCCGGAACAATTCATCCTTGAACTTCTTCCAATGGCCACTGGCGACATAGGCGTCTTTTTTCGTGATGTGCGGAATATTGACCTCTTGATAACCATACTCGTCGCGCAAACTCTGCACGAAATTGTCTAGTTGACGGCGCAGGACTGTACCCCGCGGCGTAAACAGCGGCAAACCCGCCCCAATCAAGTCGCTAAATACAAACAGATCCAGTTCCTTGCCTAACTTGCGGTGATCGCGCTTTTCGGCCTCTTCTAACATATTTAGGTATTCGTCTAATTTCGGCTTAGATTCAAATGCCACGCCGTAAACTCGCGTCATCATCGGATTTTTTTCGCTACCACGCCAATATGCACCCGCTACACGCATCAATTTGAATGCGTCTGGTGCGATTTCGCCACTGTTCGCTACATGCGGACCGCGACATAGGTCGGTAAAATCGCCGTTAGTGTAAAATGATACATTTTCGATTTTCGCGTCACCGTCAGTCGCCAACCCCAATTCATCGGCGTCCAGATTCTTCGCAACAGTTGTGCCTTCGCGTTTCAAATCGTTCAACAGTTCCAGTTTGTAAGGCTGCCCCGCCGCCTTTGCCCACGCGATCGCGTCGTCAATTCCCTTCTCGCTGCGCACAAAGTCCTGTTTTTCAGCGATGATTTTGCGTATTTCTTTTTCGATTTTTGCGAAATCGTCAATGCTGACCTTCTTGTCGCCTAAATCTATGTCATAGTAAAAACCGTTCTCGACCACCGGTCCAACACCAAATTTAACTGCGCCTACGCCGTAAATTCTCTGAACCGCCGACGCCATAATGTGCGCCAAACTGTGTCGCACCGCATATAATTTTTCGTTTTCCATAGTCCTCCTTATTTAGATTAATTGATAATTTTCTGATGCAAATAGAATTTAACCCCGAAGGGTCGTTGTCAGTTTGGTTGTCAAAATTATCGTCTTCATACTTAAATTTTACCACATATTGCAATAATCAACAATATCGTGTAGAATATCAGGTATTGGGTTGTTAGCTCAGTTGCTGCGTGAAACGCAAATCAACTAGCGCGCATCGCGCTCGGTCGTTGGCAATAGATCTTTCGTCCCACGTACATTGTGCGATTTGGTTTCGGGTTGTTAGCTCAGTTGGCTAGAGCGCGTCCTTGACGTGGACGAGGTCGGGGGTCCGAGCCCCTCACAACCCACCATAATCGAGATTTTCCGAAAAGTCGCTCGTTTGAGCGATTTTTTAGTTGAGATCCTGATGATGAATTATCACTTAATAATTCTAATCTCATTAAAGTTCTTCCCGCTACCGCGTTCATTTGCGTGAGTGACGCAAAAGTTTTCTGAACAGACTTGCTACGCCGGCTTTCTTGCTTGCGTAATCTTCTTGCGCAAAACTATCTAGTCTCTCATATTCACCGTACGCGTTTATAATTCCGGCAACGTATTTTTTATTTACAACCCAGCCGGTCTCGGTCATAATTTTGAAATCAGGAGGTAACCCGCCATGATTCTCCGCAGCACGGACTATGACGGCGCTACTCTCGTTAGCATTCCAGCCGTTAGTTCTTGAAGGTTGGGTATAGCCCATCTGATCCGTATGCGAACTAAATGTTTCGGATATACATTCTATGACCAATCTTTTCACCGTAAGGGTACACTATTCCGCCGTTATCTTGTAAATATTGTAGACCCTCGCCCTGACCCGCAGATATATTTGTTCCGACAACGAATCTACCCCCCCAGTTTTTGAGCCTGGTCTTCGGGCAATTTTCCAAACGTCACAGCGCGAGAATCTGGCGAACTATATAAATTATTTAATCTAATCTCGTCGCGCACAACAGAAAAGCTCGACTTTGCGTCGTGCTGTGATATATTTTCACTTGCCTGTTCATCTGGAATCATATATTCAACTTGGACAACCTTTCCACCGCCCGCCCAATTTTTACCTATCTCGATCGGTGGCATTTGACTCACCCATTGACCAACGGGATAAACCTGCCCTTTTTGCGAACCAGGCAGCCTCCTATCGACAAAACCGCCCATCATAGCCGTTTTCGTCCCATTTTCTTCGATGATTATAACACCGCGATTTTGTTTATCTGCCAAATTCACCGGTAAATTCACAATGTCACCCTGTTGATGTGCTACCCTAGACAACACTCCATCTTCGCTCAAAAAATCTTGCCTGTTGAAATTTAACCATGGACTTTGAAAATTCCCGTTACTAGCGGTATTTTGTGGATTTACGTTGTTATGATTCATAATTTTGGTTTAATTTTTGTCTATTCTACCAATTATTTTAGCATGTATATTTGTTAAACAAAAGTTTTTTCCTTTCCGCAAGTTTTCCACATAAATTTTTGGGTAAAACCACCGAATATATATCACAACTGATATAAAGTTTATGTATATTGGGTATTGACTCGAAAATAAAAGTGTGCTATAATGATAAGCGCAATGGACAAAAGTTCTAGCAATCGAGATCGAAAGATCTCAAGACTATCACAGTTCCACATTTACTTCGAAAGTATCTAAGGAACGCAAAAACTCTGCAAAAGAAAGTTACCCCGCCCCAACCGGAGAAATCCAAAGTGGCGGGTTTTACTTTTATTCGACCTATTTACTTCTTAATGACTTTATCTGTAACATCAAATTTATCGAGGTATTTACCGGTCATTAGGTGAATTTGAGCAGAATACGCACAACAACTACTATAAACTATCGCTGTGATCGGCAATAGTGCCCACTGCGCAATCATAATGATAAATTTAGTTTTACGATAGCGACGTGGACGCGGCGGCAACATTGTAATACTGACAAAAACACTAACGAGCAGACCGATTATAGCGATATTTTGAATCTGGGAGATGATTATCGGCAGGTCGTTCACGATAATATTTTGATGCGCCGCCGTCGGATTGAGATACAGCGGCACCCAACCGCCGAAAGCCACAATCGGCGCGACCACCGCCAACATCAAATGTCCCTCTAATAATCGCACGAAACGCGTCCAACCCGCCCATTTTTTAACAGTGCAATCTTTGCGCAATAGATTGTGCGCCACGTACGGAACATCGCTCGCACCATACGTCCAGCGACGAAGTTGGATATACTGCGCTTTCAATGTCTTGCCATACCCTGTCGACGCGACTGCTGACTGCCCGAACCCGATACGCAGCGGTACAACCGAATAATCGCCGTCAAAGTAGAAATAACTACGCCAATATTGATGACCGTCCTCGACCACAGTACGCTTTGACCAAAAATCCATGCCGATCAATGCCGCCATACTTTGAGAATGCGCCGCGAAATTGCGCAGCTGATGCGGGCGCATTGAACTTATCATGTTCCAGAACGAATTGCCCGTCGCCACTACACGAACCGGCGCGGGGACGTCCCAAATGTTGTTGGTTAGCAAACATATCGGTTGAAACGCCACGCGTTGCCGATTGGGTGTCACAATCCATGTATACGTCAAAAACGAAAAGTATTTGCGATGCGGGCTGTTATCGCAGTCTTGTGTTGTAATAATTACATTTTCGGGATCAATCCCGCGTTCCTTAACCCATTTTTTCATATATTCGCCGGCGTACGTGATATTACCGCCCTTGCCGATTACTTCATCAGGAAGATCAGCAGGATGTTCCACAAAAATCAGTTCCTTAAACACATTTTGCCAATTTTTCTTAATTTCGGCGACAGTATCCAACGCTTTTTGCCCACCGCGTTGTTCGTATGCGACAACCACAATTAGGCGATTCTTGATGTCATAATCGCTATTTTGCAGAGCCTGGAGCGTTGGCTCAAAAATTTCATACTCCTCGTTATAGAAAGGTATTATCACCATATTGATAATTTGACTCGGTTTTGGGAATTCCCCGCTGATCTCAGAAAGTCGCTGCAGATTGAGCGCGTGCTGGCGCAGAGTTTTATCGCGATCATTAATGTATCTTTTATAGCGCCCGGCGTGTTCCGACGGATTTTCCAACTCCTCTAACCACGTTCGCCAATCGATTTTTTCAGTCCTAGCAATAGCGATTCGTCCTTGGGTGACGCGATATGCGATACCAACGGCACGCACGAACATAACCAGAACGATCGACAAAACATAAATCGCTGCCGCAATCGGGGCGAACGCGCTCAAAAACACAAAAAGTACAATCAAACCGATCGATAATGCGCCCGGCAAAATCTCAAAAAAACGATATTGTGGCGTTCGTTTGCCATCGTGATCTTTTAATAGCGGGATTTCAATATCTGTCATATAAATGCTATACTCACAACATTAAGTAACGCTATCATCAAAATTATCGCCATAATCATGACAGCTGACGTTAAACATAGAAATGTCAGCGTTAACGGTCGTCCTTTAGTTTCCAAAATCTTTAGACTGGCGAAGAAATTGATGATGAAATATACCGCGCCGAATACAATAAAGTTGATTGTAGAAAACCATTCACCGCGCGAACAGTTGGCCGAATAGAACGAACTGCACCGTTCGACGACTTGTAGTTGACTCGGATGCGTACTTAATGATGCGATAACGATAAACGTCGCGGATTCCAATAACAATAAAATCCACAGCCCTATAATGACGCGGCTTTTGAATGCTTCGGCGATTGCTGACTTTATATTCATAATCTATTGCCCACCGTTCAACCTTGGTGCGGGTGCGGAGGGTCGAACTCCGTTCTCAACCTTGGGAAGGTCACATAATGCCGTTATACGACACCCGCTTAACCCAGTGGAGCGAGTTTATAACTACGCTCGCACCTACTATTCTAACACAAGAGAGCCAGAAACCGAAGTGCGGAAGCCAACAGATAATTTCAAGCGATAGTTCTGGCGTGCCACGCCGTCAAAGACGGCTAAAATATGAAAACAAGATTTTTGGTATTTTAATTTTTTCCCCGCCGATTTTTATTATTTAATTGCTAAAAATCTTGTTTTCATATTTTTCTTTTGTAGTCGCCCCCGACCCGACCACAAAAGGTGGCGCGCCTGTATTTATGACTTAAACCGCCAAAAGCGGTGCGGTTTTTTGCGCCCGATCAAAAAACCGCAAAAAATGGATCTGGGACTAATTGAAAATATTTTGTTTTGCCTTAACGCTTTACGATTTTGTCGTAAAGATCGTTAAACATTTTCTTGACCTCATCGCTTTCGCTCAAGTTGGTCATATAATCGTTAAGGTCTTTATAACTGATATTTTGCAAAAACGCATTAAAGAACGACTCGCCACGCCGTATGTTTGTTGCTTCGGGAATGTATGGGTTGCCTTTCATCTTTTTGTTATTAAAGAAAAATAAAATTGGCGTAAGTTCGGCGATATTCTTGACCTTTAACTCGTTTGCGAGATATGCGTAAGTTTTTATAAATTTGCGGTTTATATCAACAAACTTACCCGTATCGTGGTCGTCATTATATTTGATTTCTAAATAGTAGTACTTGTTAGTTGTTTTATTCTTAAAAAGTAAGTCGATATCGTGCTTAAAAGTGTTTTGGTTTGTGTCGGTATCGCTTAAAATCGCAGTTTGCAATTTTGGAAACCCGGTATTACAAAAGCCATCAGGGCTTAATTGACACTTGCTTATGTAGTTGTCAATTAAACTTTCGTTGGCTTGCGAAAGTGTGAAAGCATTGCTTTTATTGCCCGAATACTTGGCAACAATTTCGTAATCGTTTTCATTAGCAATTAGTAGAGTCATCAACTCCTCAATAAAATTGCCAAATTGAATATTCATACTTTGGAGCATTCCACCAAAAATGCGATACGACTTAGGTATAAAATGTATTTTCTTGGCGTGTTTGTCGTCAAGTTTGACAATGGTAGTTTTACTACTCATCTTTACCAAAATGCTCTCAACGGCTTTGTTTATGAGGTTTTTGACTTCGTTATTCATTGTTTTGCTCCGTATATTCATACCGCAAGTCGTTTATGGGTTTGAGGTCTTTTTTATTCTTATAAAAGAAATAGTCCCAGCCGTTGTTATTAGATAAGTTAAGGTGTTTTGCCGACATTTTATGAATAGACAAAATGTCCTCGCCATCATCAACATAACCATTACTTGTTAAGGTGCCGATAAAATCGCCCTTTTTGTTATAAAGTTTTTCGCCGTCTTTGAGGTAGCCTTTTTCTATTAGTTGATTTGTGCTAACTCGTGGTGGTTTAACTTCAAGAGCTAAACTGTGCAAGTCGGTGTTTTCAACTTTTACTTTTTCAATGCGTTTTTTGGCGATTTCAATATATTTTTGTTCCATTTCTAAACCGATATAATTACGCCCAAGTTGTTTTGCGACTGCACCTGTTGTGCCAGAGCCAAAAAACGGGTCTAAAACAATATCGTTCGGCTTACTCGTAGAGAGAATAATTTTATAAAGTAGTTTTTCCGGCTTTTGCGTTGAGTGGGCTTTTTTGCCGTTCTCGTCTTTTAGCCGTTCGCTACCGATACAAATGCTAATGTCCCAGACACTTTTGTCCTGCTTGTCGCCGTTCAGGTGCTTCATTGTCTTATAATTGAAAGTGTATTTTGATTTTTGGCTTGGACAACACCATAAAAGCGTTTCGTGCGAGTTTTGGTATCTTGTGCCGCCAAAGTTTGGCACAGCGTTTGGCTTACTCCATACAACATCATTTAGCACCCAAAAACCGAGGTTTTGCATAATGTAGCCGAGCCGATAAATGTTTTGGAAAGAGCCGATAACCCAAATTGAGCCGTTCGGTTTGAGTATTCGCTTACACTCGTTTAGCCATTTCTCGCTAAATTCGTCATATTCTTTATAGGTGTTAAACTTGTCCCAATTATCTTCAACGCCGTCAAACTTTGTGCCGTTAGTGCGTAGCAATTCGCCCTCTGTCTGCATCCAATAAGGCGGGTCGGCAAAAATCAAATCAACTGACTTGTCGGGGATAAGCGAAAGATTGGCGATACAGTCACCAGCGATAATTGTATTGAGATATTTAGTTAAATCTTTGCTCATATAGACACCTTTATCTTGGTGTCTATAACAAAATAGGACACCGCGACGGTGTTCTAAATCGTTTGTCCGCACTTCGGGATTAAACCCTCAATGTTTCGCGCGATGCCCTAATTTCTAGGTTTAATCACGCAAAACGCAGTGCGCTTGTATCGAACCGAAGTGCGACATTTTAATGATTTAGAACATTTACATTATAGCATATCACCTTGAAATTATGGAGTCGCTTT
>Ga0268262_10002790_pt1 | contig 19747 bp, 18 predicted proteins | sample TergutNc150P3_FD_190354 | JGI IMG/M metagenome (GOLD analysis project Ga0268262, IMG submission 190354) | Nasutitermes corniger P3 segment gut microbial community from laboratory colony in Florida, USA - Nc150 P3 (SPAdes) (version 2) | ecosystem: Host-associated > Arthropoda: Insects >...
TGGTGCAAGTGATTAAGGAGCCAATAAACACCAAGGGTGCAAGGCTCACGATGCACCTGAGTTTTGCCGAGCGTTTTTTGGTTTGCATGCCAAACTCAAACTTTATAGGCATATCAAAAAAAGAAAGGGATTTCACCAAGCGCAAAATTTTCAAGCAACTCGTTAGCAGGCACAAAGCACCTGATGTTGGCTATATAGTTAGAACTCAGGCCCTTTTGGAATCTGAGAACGAAATTGTTAAGCAAATGCGCAAACTAGAAGAAAAATGGGAAATAACAAAAAATAATTTTAACGAATTTCCACCGGAGACTTGCATTTATCAAGAATCAAATTCCGTTGAGCAATCCATAAGGGAATATTTTAGCGAACAAACCGAATACGTATATGTTGACGATGAAAAGGAATACCAGAATATCCGCGAGTATTTGGGCGGTGCAAATGCTGAGAATTTGCAGAAAATAAAATTGTGGAAAGGTTATGAAAGTCTTTTTGAATCTTTTGGAATAGAAGACGATTACGAAAAATCCCTTTCGACAAAAGTTTATTTGCCACGTGGCGCATATTTGATTATTGAGCAAACAGAAGCCTTGATGTCTATAGATGTGAATACAGGTTCCAGGGTTCACGGCAGCGACCAAAACAGGGTATTTTTGGAAACAAATTTAGATGCCGCAAGGGAAATTGCAAAGCAGCTCCGTTTGCGTGATGTCGGTGGTTTGGTGATTATTGATTTTATAGATATGGAATCGGAAGAAGATAAAAATGCCGTTGTTGATGAGTTTAGAAAAGCAATTCGCTTTGACAGAACTCCGCTCAATTTTTCCGCAATTTCGCAATTTGGCTTAATGGAAGTTAGCCGCCGCAGGGTTCGCACCAATTTGGCAAGCGAAAAGCACAGCGATTGCCCCATGTGCGGAGGCACAGGCACGGTGTTCAGCAGAGAAGCAACTCTTTCTTTGATAGACCGTTATCTCGCAAGAATCGCGAAAAAGAGCAAAATGAGGAATATTCATTTGGTGGTATCAGAATCGCTTTCCAAAATTTTTACCGATGACTATGGGCGTATGTTCCACTATTTGGAACACAAACATTCGCTTAACATTGAAGTTTTGGAAGCAGAAGAATACGCCTCTCATCAATTCTCATTCCTAAACCCAGACACAGGCGAAGACATAACAGAGAAGTTTGCCTTTAACTCATGAACGCAAACGAAATAGCTTGGGTTAGTGGCTGGGCAAGCGATATTTCAATTTGGGAAAACCGCATTTACGAGCAATTCCCGAATTTCAGCCACCGTTTTGTGGATTATTTTGATTTACTGCCAAACCCAGACGAATTTTGGGATAATAACCGAGGAATAGGGGAGGCTGGCGTAGTTGTGGGCTGGAGCATGGGAACCCTTGCTCTATTGAGGAATTTGCATAAAATAAAAAAAGAGCAAAAACTTATTTTGGTATGCCCAATCGCCGATTTTTGTGCAAAAGGCTGCTATCTGCCCTCTGCCCTTAGAGCCACAAGGCAAGGGGTTTTGCAGAACACAGAGCAAACATTGATGTCTTTTTCTGCCTTGATGGGGAATATGGAAAAGGCAGATAGGGAAAAATGGGTGGAAAACGCTATGCGTTATTCCCCAAAGCAACTGGCCGAAGGTCTTGACTATTTAATGCAAAAAGCGGATATTTCTGAGCCTCTCTCAAATGCAAAGCTCATTTTCGGGGGAGAGGACAAGGTTGTGCCGCTTGCGCAGAAAGAGTTGTTTTCTTCACACAGAGAATCCATCGTTGTTTGCGAGGATTTTGGGCATTGGCTGCCTGATTATTTTACTCACCCTGCCAACTTCACTTCGTGAGCAGGGTTCGCCCTACGGGCTGTCCTGCGGACATTAAAAATTTCCTAACAATGCCTGTTTTATTGGCAAATTTTTGTACAGGCACGGAAATTTTTTCTATATTACCTGCAAAACAATATTTAACGCTAGGGCTTGCTGTGCAAGTTTCACACATCAAAAGGAGAGCGCACTATGAGAACACAATTCTCTAAAATCGCATTGGCGGCAGGCATTTCGCTTGCTTTGGCATTCACAATCAATTCCTGCGCTTCAAAAGCGCAAGAGGCGGCAGCCGGAGGCTTTGAGACAGTCAAAACACCAGCTACCGAATTGGAAGAGATAAGAAGGGACATGGAAAGCAAGTTCATCCCTTGTGGCATAGGCATAGGGGAGTCCAGCGATGAAATGGTCGCGAGGAATGTTTCTGGCGATGAAGCCCGCACGGATATGGCAAAAACGCTGAACAATTTTGTGGAACGCATTAGCGAGGAGTATGCACAGAATGTGAGCAATGAGGCTAAAAAGATATGGGAAGAAGGCGTTAGGCAGTCAACACATAAGGAACTGAACGGAGCAACTTCTTACAAATCAATTATGCAGTTCAACAAGGAAAACGGACATTACAAGATATATTCCCTTTATGTGATGAACCCGGATTTGCTCAAGAAAGCTGTGCAGGCTGCTAGTTCAAACCAAGAAGAGTTTGAACTGAGAGTGAAGAAAGACGATATGATGAGAAAACTAGACGAAGGTACAGCAGCGTATAATGCAAAATATAAAAGGTAGTATGTGCCTGTGAATTTAGTTTTAATTTTGCTGTTTTTTGCTATTGCTGCCTTTGCCCAGCAAACCTCGGTTGCTGTGTTGCCTTCCGATGGTACAGTGCTCAACCGTGAAGAACTTGAAGCACTTACTGACGAGATGCGCGAGGCAGCTTTGAAAATTTTGCCTACGAGCACATTTACTTTGCTGAAACAAGATGTTGTTGTTAAGCGGCTTGGCGGTGCAGAAAATTTTATCAAGGAGTGCAAAGAGAGTACCTGCATTGTTGATTTGGGCAAAAAAGCTCAAGTTGACTATGTTGCGCAAGCCAGTGTGATTAAGCTCGGCAACAGAATTAGACTAAAAGTTGAGTTATACAATGTACGTACTGAAGGGCTGGTTGGCATGTTCAATGATGAAGCAGAAAACATTAGAGGCTTGCTTGCCGCTGTGAAAAAAAAAGCTCCCGAAGTGTTTGGCAAAATATCTGGAACATCTAGCAATTCAAAAGACGCTTTCACTAATTCTGTTGCTGGTGGCATTAGCGGTGTGCAAACCGCAGGCGGCGGTTACGAGTTTGATGGCGAGAAAAGCTATTTGGTTAATTTAAGCACGGAACCACCTGGTGCGGTTTTGAGCTTTGATGGTGTGCCATCTGCTAGCTGTACAAAAACACCCTGCAAGGCAGAGCTTCGCGAGGGTAATGTACGCATTATAGCTATGATGGAGCAGCACGAAAAAGCAGACACAACTGTTTCTATAAAACGCAATAATCAGAATATAGCGATGACGCTGAAACCTAATTTTGGAGTTTTGCAGATAAACCCGGTTTATTTAGACGGCATAGGCAAAGATATCCAATGGAATTTAACAATAAATGGCAAGTCAAGTTCTTTAGGTGAAATCAGGCTTTCCCCGAACAAATACTCGGTGAAATTGAGCCATGAATGCTATGAGAGCATTGGTTTTGATGTGGGTATAAATAAGGGAAAGCGCGAAGTTTTTAATATGGCAGGCAACATAACGCTAAAGAAAGGGGGCTTAAATCTTAGTGCAGAGCAAAATGGCCAACCTGCGAGCGAACCTATTTTCGTAAATGACAAGCGTGTAGGAGAAACGCCTTTCAGCGGTTCTGTTCCTATATGTGCCAAAGTGGAGATAGGTAAAAACAAAGAATTTGTTGATGTAAAGTTAAAATACAACGAAAAAGTCAAGTACACATACAAAGGCAATATTTATGAGTCCAAGTCTCAAGGAGAGAATAAAGTTAGCAATGCCAATAATACTGGTAGTAGCTCTGCTTTAAAAAAATGCGATGCGGTATTTAATCCCAACAAGAAATTTTGCTATGATGGCGAAATTTATAATTTATGCGACGGTGTACCTTATAATCCTACAACTCATATTTGTTCAGATGATATCGCTAGCCGTGCATTATGCAACGGAGTACAGTATAATCCGTTAATACATATATGTAAAAAGAATAACATAGTTGCAGAATGTGGAGCAGCCATTTATAATCCAGCAACGCACGGCTGCAAAGACAATACCGTGCTTCCAAAATGCGGAACAGTTGTTTATGATCCATCGAAGCATATCTGTAAAGACAATAACTTATTTCCAAAATGCGGAGCAAATATTTATAATCCAGCAACGCATTTCTGCGAATACAATACAGTATTTCCAAAATGCGGAACAATTGTTTATGATCCAGCAACGCAAGCCTGTAAAGGCAATGTATTGATTTCAAGATGCGGGACAAATGTTTATGATCCAGCAACACACGGCTGTAAAGACCATACAGTGTTTCCGAAATGTGGAACAATTATTTATGATCCGGCGATACAAGTTTGTAAAGACAATACCGTATTTTCAAGATGCGGAGCAACTGAATATTATAACCCACAAACGCAAGAATGTAGGTTCGGTGCTGTATTTCAAAAATAAAATTTGTTGAAAGAAAAAAGAGGTTTAAAAAATGAACAGAACAAAGTTAACCCTGCTGATGTCAAACATCTCCCTTGCCCTGTTCACCATAAACTCCTGCGCCCTCACAGCACAACAACCAGAATCAGCCACTGAATGCCAAGCCTCCGAGTTTCGCGGCTTTGGCGTAGGTGAAAACGAGAATGAAGCTTTGACGGAAGCCCGTTCCGCATTGGCAGGGCAAGTGAGTTCATCAGTCAATGTGACAATAGAACGCATAGTGAGCCAACAAATCTCAAACGGAAAAGAGGATTTGAATTCAGGATATAAATCCAGGACAACCATAGAATCTGCCCTTCCAAACGCCCACGATGCCCGCATAGTGCGCAACAAACGCAACGGGAATAAGACAAGTGTCACGGTTTGTATGAGCAAGGCAGATGCTGCCAAAAGTTTTTTGGAGAAGCAACGGCTATTGGAAGATTCTCTCTCGCTTGCTTCCAATGCGGCAGTGAGCACAGATCACCCCAAGCATAAAAATGAGGCTTGGCGCAAAACGCAAATGCTATACAACGATTTCGTGAGAATCCAATACCTGCTCGATGGCTGGGGAGTCAGAAGTCCCTATCTGGCAGATGGGATTTATTCCAAGGCAAGGGCAGATTACAGAGACTACTGCGGGGCCGCCCAGCTGCATTGGAACCCTGAAAAAGAAACCTCTTATTCCGAGATAGCCTTCTCCAAGCTCTCCAGCAGCATAAAAATAGAGAAATCGCCCTGCAATGACAGAGGCATTTCGCTTGCCTACAAAGGCTCGGAACCCGAGTGCTCGGTTAAATTCGGGCTCAGTACCTGCTCTTACTCCAATTCGCTTTCCTTGAATACTTGCGATGGCACGGAATATCTGCAAATAAAAGGTGATGCGATGGGTGCGCACCAAAAGCCCGATTTTGCCGTTGAGAAGTTGCAGGGCAATTTTAAATCCGCAGAATTTTGGAATCAATGGATACAGGAGATAAAACAATGGAGCCCGCAATGCGAATAACATCGATGGCTATTTTGCTGGTAGCCTTGCTGCCCGTTTTCTCTTTCGCACAGAAATCAACACGTTTAGCCTTGCCAAACGAACTGAAGCAGGGAATAATCCCGAACTTTTTTGTGCTTGAAAAGAACGGCATAGACGAATTGTACAGAGATGATATTAAAGAAGCTGTGAAAAAGACAGGGGCAAAGCGCGTTGTGCTTTCGTTTTTTGCCACCTATTGCGTTCCGTGCAGGGAAGAGTTTGCCATTCTCAAAAAGAACAAGAGCGAATTGGAGAAGCGGGGTATTCTTGTGTATTTGATAGATGTGGGCGAGGATATCCGTTCCAGCGGTGCGAAGGTTAGCGAGATGGTGGAAAAGAATGCGGGGAGTACATTCCCCTATTATTTTGACCCCAACGTGATTCTGTTCAAGAGCTTTGGCTTGGTGAAACAGGGGGAGGACCCTAGCTTGCCCCTGACCATTATACTGGATTTAAATTTGCAGGCTGTGGGTATTTTGAAGGGGCAAATGGGAAGCGACTTCCCGCAGGTTTTGTGGAGCGAGTTGTGAAAAAAATTCATATATTACCACCATGTTCGAAGCGATAATTATTGGTTTAGTGGAAGGCATAACTGAGTTTTTGCCTATTTCCTCAACGGGGCACATGCTAATTGCCGAAAATCTTTTGGGCAAGCATTATAGCGATGCCTTTAATGTTTTAATACAGGTTGGTCCCATATTGGCGGCTGCGCTTGTGTTTTGGAAGGATATAGTTGGCTTTTTTGTTAATTGGGGGCAAAAAGAAACCAAAGATTATGTTGTGAAATTATTTGCCTCTTTTTTTCTCACAGGACTTGGCGGGCTTATTGCAAAAAAATGCGGATTGAAATTGCCCGAAGATGTTTTGCCTGTTGCCTTTGCCGTGATAATAGGAGCCTTTGTTATTCTTGCTGTGGAATATAAAGCAAAAACAAAAACATTGAATGCAAATTTGACTTGGCCAGTTGTCATTGCGGTTGCTCTTGGCCAGCTTTCAGCGGCTATTTTCCCGGGGGCATCTCGCTCTGGAATGGCTATTATGTTTGCGATTTTCCTCGGTTTTGCGCGCCCTGCTGCTGTTAAGTTTTCTTTTTTGGTGGGCATTCCAACTATGATTGCCGCAGGCGGCTTTCAACTGCTCTCTGCGATAAAAAAAGGCGAGACAACAGATTTATTCACGCCAGAGGCTATTGTCGCTTATGCGGTGGCAACCATTTCTGCCTGGCTTTCCGTTGTTTGGCTTTTGCGTTTTGTGCAAAAAAAGAATTTTGTTCCCTTTGCTTGGTACCGCTTGGTGCTTGGGTTTGCTATTCTAACCCTAGCTCATTTCCACCTTATGTGATACTCCAAACCAGTGGCAACAAAAGCATCATAGGTTGAACTGCCTATTATCTCTCTAGTTACAATTGCGGTGCCTCGGTTTGCAATTCCTGCTCGCAAATCTATGGCATAGTTTTTGAAAAAGGCTGTTCTAAGCCCAAGAGTTAAAGCTGGTCCACTGTAATAATTCTCAAATTTAAATCTGTGCTTATACGACTCTGAACCTTTATAGCCGTCTTTGAGTGCAATATCTTCTGTGAAAATATCGAAAAGAATGCTTGCCGCAATGTAGGGTTCAATTTCAATTTGAGGAATGGGCTTAAAGACCTTCATAAATTCCAGCGCAAGCATAAGCTCATAGCGGTTAAAACTCCAGTGGTCAAGTTCATTGTAGATTGTGTCGGATTCATCAATTTTCGCTTTGTGGCTTGACTTTCTAAATTCAAATTCAAGCCCTATAAAATCGTATAATGAACCGCCGATATATGCTCTGTAAATGGGCGAAGTATCCTTAATAAAAAACCATACGCTTGCAGAATCATCAACATCTCGGTAATTTTTGATTTTTGACCTCAGCTTGTGATTATACCAATTATTTGGCGTTAAGGGAACCTTTGCCTGAGTGTATCCCAAACCAATTCCAAACCAAACATCGTACATAGGCTGTTCTGCAAAATACTCGTCTGGTTCTTTTTCTTTTGCCTCTCGCTCGGAGTCTGAGAGCCTTCTCTGCGGTTTGCCGCTAAACCAGTCGCTTGCCAGTTTCCTAGCTATTTTTGCCGAATCTTCTGTTATAGGGAATGTAGCTATTTGCTTGGGTTCAGAGCTAGTTTCGTCAAAAAGCAAAAACCACGCTTTGTCGTTTTTTATTGTGCTAAAAATCAAACTGTTGTCTTTTAATTTGCCAAGTCTCTCAATAGCGTGCGCATTGCGAGGGCGCAAATCTTCGGGGCTAAGGCGTGGGTCTAAATTTGTGTTCAGCCATTTTGCGTATAGAGAAAGGGTAGTGTCGCGTTCCCAATCGCCAGCTTCGTAACAAGAAGGGGCTCCTATTTTTTCGTTTTCGTAGCGAAGCGCAAAGCAGAAATCCATTGGGGTAATATATCGCTTGCCATAGCTCCAAAGCAAAAATTCTCCGTCTTTCCAAACAGTGGGTGCGGCTGCTATGGAACTCAAAGTTATGAAGAAAATAACTACTATAATTTTTTTATACATTCCCCAGCCGCCTGTTTTGTAGAGTTCACAAATATATCCATATTAAAAACATCTTCTTTTATCGGTGTTTGCACGCTTACAACTCCGCTTCTCAGTGGAACTTGCTTTTTGTTGTCCCAGAGTGTGAAGGTTGCTATTATTGAAAAATTATTGAATTTCTTTTTTTGAGACATTTCAACATTTGCCTTTGTGTAGTCGTAAAAATTCTCCGCATCCAAATCTCCACCCACTGTGTATTCGTGGATTATGAAAAGATAGTTTGAATTGCCTATTTCCACTCCTTGCTCTGGGAATCTTGTTTTTATGAAAATTGTTTTATCCATTTTCAAAGTTTCCCTTGAAAATTTTTCCCTGTCTTTTTTTGATATTGCAGAGACATTCCAGCTTTTTGAGAGCTCGCTTAAAATAAGGGAATCTGTGAGTTTTTCCAGTTTATCGTAAATGGAATCGCCTTGTATATTTAATTTCTCTGCAAACCAGCTTGTGCGGGTGAGCATAAAAGCATCGTCTAGCTGAACAACGCCAACGTTTTCTGTTTTGGCAGGCGGGCCGCTGTAAAATTTATGCGAATTGGTGAAATTCTGCGAGCAAGCCAAGAAAAACACCGATAGTATTAAACACCTAATCATCAACCCCCCATTCCTTGCGGTAATTTTCAATTTTTTCTTTATATTCATCCGAAGCGAATTTCAATATATCGTCTATTGAAGCTATTGAATAGGCTTCTATGCCGTATTTTTCCCTTATCTGTTGCAAGGCGCTTTTGCCATCTCCTAATTTTTCTTTTCTATCCATTGCAACTATTAAGCCGATAACCTTTGCATTTTGTATTTGGTTCATTATGCTCATCGTTTCTTCTATGGATGTGCCTGCGGTGATGACGTCTTCTATTATAACGATTTGTTTTTTTTCTGAGTAGAGGTCTCCCACCAAAACGCCGCCTTCGCCGTGGTCTTTTGCTTCTTTGCGGTTATAGGTAAAACTGACATTTATGCCGTGTTCTCTGTGCAAGGCAGCAGCGGTTGCAGCGCAGAGCGGAATGCCTTTATATGCGGGTCCAAAAAGATTATCCGCTTTGCCCTCAAAATGTTTTTTGAAAATTTCTGCATAACAGCCAGCGAGCAAGGCGAGCCCTTCGCCATTGCAAACCGTGCCCATATTCACAAAATATGGACTTACCCTCCCGCTCTTGGTCACAAAGCTACCAAATTTCATAGCTCCGCATTTAACCAAAAAAGGCACAAGTTCATTTATGTTTGTCTGGGTCATCGTCTCCTGCTTTACTGTCCCAAGCTGCTTTAACTGGGTCGTAGGCTTTGATTTTGGCTTCTAGTTTATCGTACCAATCCGGATCGCGTTTGGTTTTGTTGAATATAATCAAATTGTAAACCAACAATAAGCACAGCACAACCACCGCAGCTCTGATATTCTTTTTAGAACCTAAATACAAAGCAAACAGCAGCATAAAAATTGCTATCAGGCCAAAATTGTAGTGAGCCGTGTAGAATTCAGTAAGGACCTCGGTCATCATAAACAAAAACTCCTATTTAACAACCTTAACCTTAATCTTAAGATCTATGGTGTAAGGATTAGGTGGAGATGTTGGGGCATCATCTGCTACATTTATGTAAAATGGAACAGGCTCAGATGGACCGCCGCACGAAGGGCAAATTGGGTCTTCAAAAACATACTGTACACCAGCTACATAGACAAAGGGTTTTTTAGGGTTGCCTCCTTTTGGAATTTGGTATGTTGTGTCTTTTATTCTATTATTAGGCCCCTTGATTATAAGTTTTAAAGCACTGCTATTTGTAACAGTTATGTACACGGTATCTTCTCCTTTTAGTTTGAGCACATAATAATCTTCCACATCGTAAATTGTTTTTCCATTTACAACTCCTTTATGGTCTAAAACCCCTGCAAAATGTACACTATCTCTTTTAGCTTTTTCCGAGTCTATTATTGAAGCTGAGTCTTGGGAATTATTGTCTTCCTTGTCAAGTAGGTCTAGAGTAACAAAATCAAACAATGTTTTGTCTTTTGTATATCCGTCTGAGTTCTTTATTTTTACGAACTCTATGGAACCTTCTTTCTCAAAATAATTCAAGCCTCCAAGCGTGGTCTCTGCACCTATAAAGCACAATTCCTTGCCGCTAGATCTTGGTTTTGGTTTTTTAACATCACAATTTACCCATTTCACATTATTCAAAACTACGTTTTTTGATTCAGCCGACGTATCTAAATCAACCAATTTGGAGTTGAACTTAACCACAAGGGTATCAAAAGGCGAAATGTTTTTAACGTATTCTTTTGCCAATTTAGGCGGCGTGCCGCCCTCTTCTGAACCACAAGCCGAAAGTATAGCCGCAAGAGCTATAAAAGCGAGAATTTTTGTTTTAGTCATAGGTGTAATATAGTAAATTCCCCTCCTACTATAGTAAATTATACTAACCTACTTCGCCAAATCCTCATACTGTTTCCACCTTGCATCCACAAATGCTTGCAGTCTGTTTGCAAGTTCCTCTGCGGCGGCGGGGTTGGAAGCGGTTAGCATTTTGTAACGGTTCTCGGTGTAGATATAGTCTTTAACCGGCAAGCTTGGGGCTTTGGAATCCAAAACAAAGGGGTTCTTGCCCTCGTCTATGTTTGCTGGAATGTAGCGGAGCAGGGGCCAGTAACCGCTATCCACTGCCATTTTCTGCTGGTGGAGCATATAACGCATATCCTTTATGCCGTGCGAAATGCAAGGGGAGTAGGCGAGTATAAGCGAGGGACCATTGTGGGCTTCTGCTTCGCGGAACACTTTGATTGTGTGCACATCGTTTGCGCCCATAGCAACTTTGCCAACATACACGTTTTTGTAGCTCATCGCGATTAAGCCCAAGTCTTTTTTAGGGGCACGTTTGCCGCTGGCGGCAAACTGCGCAACAGCTGCCAAATTGGTGCTTTTGCTCGCTTGACCACCTGTGTTGGAATACACCTCGGTATCCAGAACCAAAATATTCACATTCTCACCGCTGGCAAGAACGTGGTCTAAACCGCCATAACCGATATCATAAGCCCAGCCGTCTCCGCCCATAATCCACACGCTCTTATGCACAAGGTAATCGGCTAAGGAGATGAGTTTTTTTGCTAGGGGATTGCTTGATTTTTTCAGAATTTCCTTTAATTTTTCGACATTTGCTCTTTGTGCAGCAATGCCAGCTTCGTCAATTTGGCTTTGCTCTTTGAGAGTGTTTTTCAAATCCACGGGAACTTCGCTAACGGAATCTAAAAGGTCTTCTGCTTGTTTTGCGTGGTGGGTTATAGCAAGGCGAAGCCCAAGCCCGAATTCAGCATTGTCTTCAAATAGGGAATTTGTCCAAGCCGGACCTCTGCCTTCTTTGTTTTTTGCCCAAGGGGTAGTTGGCAAGTTTCCGCCGTAAATGGAAGAACAGCCCGTTGCATTTGTAATCACCATTCTATCGCCAAACAACTGGGATGCCAAACGGACATAAGGCGTTTCGCCGCAACCCGTGCAAGCACCGCTGAACTCAAAGAGAGGCTCAAGGAGCATCGCGTTTTTAACGAGTTTCGGCTCAATTTTTGTGCGGTCTGCTTCGGGCAAGTCCACAAAGAAATCCCAAGCCTTTCCCTCTTTTTCTGCAATAGGGGCCTGAGGGAGCATAGTCAAAGCTTTTGCCCCTTTAAGCCCTGAGCAGGCTTCTGTGCAAACCCCGCAACCCGTACAATCGTAAGGGCTAACCTGAATGGTATATTTAATGTTGCCGTCTAGCTTAAAGCCTTTGCCGTCCATAGTCTTGAAGCCTTCTGGGGCATTTCCGAGGGCAGCTGCATCGTAGGCTTTGGTGCGAATAGCGGCATGTGGGCAAACCATTGCGCACTTTCCGCACTGAATGCAAGACTCTGTGTTCCAAACAGGAATTTCCAATGCCAAGTCTCGCTTTTCGTATTTGGATGTGGCGGTTGGATATGTGCCGTCTGCAGGTATCGCAGAAACTGGAAGCTCATCGCCGTAACCTTCAATAATCTTTGCAGTTACGTAGTTTAGGAATTTGTCTTTTGTGCCTATCAATGCAGGGCGGAAACCGCTTGTTGCGCTAACACTGCCGGGGACTTTTACCTCGCTTAGATGAGCAAGGGTGTGATCAACGGCTTCCCAATTCTTTTTAACAACCTCTTCGCCTTTTTTCAAATAGCTCTTTTTAATGGAGTCTTTAATATGGTTGATTGCCTCTTCTTTTGGCAAAATGCCAGAAATCGCAAAGAAGCAAGTTTGCATAATGGTATTTATGCGCCTGCCCATTCCTGTGTCGTGAGCAACCTTGTAGCCGTCTATAACATAAACTTTGAGCTTTTTGTCTATTATCTGCTTTTGAACTTCTTTCGGGAAGGTGTCCCAAGCTTTGTCTGCACCGTGCTGAGTGTTGATCAAAAACACCGCACCGGGTTTTGCATAGCGAAGCATATTCACTTGGTGAAGGTGCGGGGTGTGGTGGCAGGCTATGAAATCCGCTTGGTTTGGCTCAATTAAATAAGGGGCGTGAATGGGTTCGCTGCCAAAGCGCAAATGGCTGGTTGTGCCGCTTCCGCTCTTTTTGGAATCGTAAACAAAGTAGCCCTGAGTGTAGTTCTCTGTGTATTCGCCTATTATCTTTATGGAATTTTTGTTCGCTCCAACTGTGCCGTCAGCTCCAAGACCATAGAACATAGTTTGGAACAACTTTTTTTCCAAACGGAAGTTTTCGTCTATTTCCAGGCTTGTGTTGCTAACATCATCGTTTATGCCAACGGTAAAGTGTTTTTTGTAATCTATGCTGGTTGCATTATCTATAACCGCCTTTACGCAAGCCGGAGTGAAATCCTTTGATGCCAAGCCATAGCGACCGCCCAAAACTTTGGGGGGCTGCTGGAATTTCCCTTCCATAACCGCTTCGGCAATGGTGGTTATCACATCTTGAAACAAGGGTTCTCCAATAGAACCGGGCTCTTTGCACCTATCCAGAACAGCTATATTTTTAAAGGACTTAGGAAGAGCTGCCATAAATTCTTTTGAGGGAAAAGGTCTATAGAGATGAACATTTATCATTCCGACTTTTTGCCCTTTGCTCGCCAAAAGCTCAACCGTTTCGCGTACGGTGGCAGCGGCAGAACCCATTACAACCACAACAGTTTCTGCATTTGCGGCTCCGGTGTATTCCACGAGTTTGTATTGGCGGCCTATTGCTTTTCCGAGTTTGTCCATGTATTCTTGAACAATGCCGGGCACTGCGGCATAATATGGATTTACGGTTTCGCGCCCTTGGAAATAAACATCTGCGTTTTGAGCTGTGCCACGCAGAACCGGAGCATCCGGGGTGAGCGCTCTTGCGCGGTGAGCGGCCACAAGTTCATCGTCTATTAACTCTTTGATGGTTTCTAGGGGCAATTCCTCTATTTTCATTATTTCGTGGGAGGTGCGGAAGCCGTCAAAGAAGTGTATAAAGGGAACGCGGGCTTTTAAAGTTGCGGCGTGAGCCACCAGTGCTAGGTCGTGGGCTTCTTGAACGCTAGAGCTGGCGAGCATAGCAAAGCCTGTTTGCCTGCAAGCCATAACGTCTGAGTGGTCGCCAAAAATGGAGAGACCTTGCATAGCAAGGGCGCGGGCACTTACGTGGAACACCGTGGAAGTGAGTTCGCCTGCTATTTTGAACATATTGGGAATCATAAGCAGCAAGCCCTGAGATGCCGTGAACGTTGTGGTTAGGGCACCAGCCTGCAAGGAGCCGTGAACAGCACCAGCGGCTCCGCCTTCGGATTGCAGTTCTACAACTCTTGGTACTTGCCCCCAAATATTCTTATGCCCTTGGGCACTCCAAGCATCGCAGAGTTCTGCCATAGGAGTGGAGGGTGTTATGGGATAAATTGCAACAACTTCGCTTAATTTGTGCGCTACACTCGCAGTTGCCTCGTTACCATCAACGGCAATCATCTTTTTAGACATAAAAAACTCCCAAGAAAATAAACGTGGGAGTAATATAGTAAAATAGCAAATTGTATAGTAAATGTTGATTTTATATTTATAGACAATCTGGCACGGTTTTTGCATATATACAAAATGAGGTTACTATGCTTACAAAACTAGCAATTTTAGACAAAACAAGCATCCCTGTTGCGAGCAAAGGGTTGGATGCTTATGCCCATAGAGGCAGGGCTATTGCTAATAATATAGCCAATGTAAGCACCCCAGGCTACCGCCGCATAGAGGTCTCCTTTGAAGACCAACTCCAAAGAGCCTTGGACAAACAGCTCAATTTGGCTGGAGAACGCACCAATGGCAACCATTTATTTTTAGGCCGCCCCGAACTTGAACACGTGAAAAGCGAAGGATATCGCGTTGACGATTATACAAATCCGGGTGAAATAAACAATGTTGATATAGATATAGAAATGGGAAAACTTGCTGAAAACGAAATTGCTTTTAATTTTGCAACCGCGTTCATAAGAGACCGCAGCGGGGCAATAGGGGAGGCAATTAGAGGAAGCAGGGGAGGAGGTGAATAGTTTATGGCAATGGTAGGACTTTTTACAGGCTTGAATATAAGCGCAACGGGTTTAAGGGCGCAGCGTGTTAGGCAAAACGTTATTGCCTCAAACATAGCAAACGTAGAAACCACCCGCACCCCAAACGGCGGCCCTTACAAAAGGCAGCACGTGATTTTAGAGGCAGACCCTCTTGAATTTGACCAATTTTTGGTAAAAGAGGAAAACAAAATCAGAGGAACAAAAACCCAGCCTGGGCACATAAACATTCCCCAACCGGAATGGCCAGTATCTAGGGAACACATAGGAAGCGGCGTAAAAGTCCAAGAAATTAGAGCAGACGAAGGCCCAGACAAAATGGTATATAACCCAGACCATCCCGATGCGGATGAAAACGGCTATGTACACATGCCAAACGTCAATATAGTAGAAGAAATGGTGGATATGATAACAGCAACAAGAGCGTATGAGGCAAACACAACCGCATTCAACAGCACAAAAGCGATGTTGATGAAGGCATTGGATTTGGCAAATTGATTTTGTGCTGTAGGGGCAACTCCCCGTGGTTGCCCCATGCGGTTGCCGTAGGAAAATGGAAAAAGGGATTTTTTAAAACAAGGAAGTTGATATGAAGGTAGATGTTCAAAAATTCATGGAATTGCGCAATAGCGCGATAGAGCGTTCGGGAAACACCCGAAACGTTAAGGTTTCTCCAAAAACTGCCGATAATAATAACGATTGGCGTTCTCTCTTGGAATCCAAAAGAAAGGAAATTGGGCTGCAGCCTGCGGCTCCGGTTGCAAAAAGCAATGCAACCAAGCAGGCTAAGGTTGTGGCTGCGAATTTTGACGGAACGATAGAAGAACGGGTAAGCGCTCTGCGTGAAAGGAGCTCAGAGGGCTTGCCCGTTCGTGAACGTGGAAATTTTATTGATGTAAGGGCTTAAATCCTAAATATGGCACGAATTTTGCTATATTTATTATAAGAAGGTTAATATGTATAGCGATATAAGAACACCAGTATCAAACTCTCAGCCGCTGAGCGACACCGTTCAGCCGCTTAACCCCGGCATTGACCCAAAACGCATGGGCCCCCAAAAGGCAGATGCGCCCAAATTTGACGAAATGCTAAAAGGATTTTTAACAGACGTGAATCACATGCAAAACTACGCCGACGAATCCATTCAAAAGATGGTAGCCGGAGAAATCAAGGATGTTCATCAAGTTATGCTTGCAGTTGGCGAAGCAAAGGTTGCTTTTAACCTAATGCTGGAAATCCGCAATAAAACCATGGATGCCTACAACGAGCTCATCAAAATGCGTGGTTAAAGAGCGACATTTATTCCGCAGAAAAATCTAGCCTCATTATTGCCGCCAAAGGGGAAATCTTTGGCGTTTTTAGAGAGAACTTGGAGCAAAACCGCATAAAGCGAGGTGTTCAGTTCGGGTATTCTCTGCTCAATTTGGGCATTCCAAAACCACATATCCGGTTTGCCCCGATAAAGCCACTCGTGGGCAATGGATAAATTTTGCAAAAAACGATATTTCACAAATAGTTTGGCTGTGCTTTCCGCTGGCTTAATATCGTAAAAAATATCCTCGCGGTAATATTCAAAAAATTCCCTTGAATAAGCAGCTCCGGCTTCTGCCAAATTTGATTTATAAGCTATTTCGCTATCAAAACCTATGGACTCAAAATCTTCTGCATAAGCGTAATTCTGATATGCCTTCACCCTCATAAAAAGAGGCTTTGAGTTGTAAGTCGTTTCACTATACAGCTTTACGCCGTTTTGCCTCAGCAAAACCCCAAGCGTTAAATCTGTGGGATCGCTAATCTCTGTATTGTATTCCAAGCTATCGGCAAAGGCAAAATCAGCGAATTTCAGTTCCTGATATTTTCTAGGTCTAAAAGATATAAACCCTTTATTTGTAATGAGTTGCAAAAAGCTGTGGTTGAAATCCACCCAAGCTGTGATGCTCTCTTTGTCTTCTGTTCGGCTTGCGTAAAAACCTCCGCCTGCATTTTCGCCTTTAAGCCTAAGACCGAAGTTGTTATTGACTTCTGAGGCTGAATCTTGAATTTGGGATTTTTCGGTGGAGAAGTTCAGTTCTATCTCCTTTTCCATAAAATAAAACTCGGCATTCCCCTCCACCCTTGGGCTGATGCGAATGGGAACCCACTCTTCCTCATTCTTATTCCAAGCCCAAAGATATTCAGAACCGGTTAAAACAGAGGCATTTTTGAAAAAGTCATCATCGTTTTTATAGCCAAAACCGCCATAAATAGCCGAATATGCGGGCAAATTTTCGCCAAACCAGGAGAATTTTTGCGAGTTGTCCATGCGTTTTTTGCGGGTTTCAAATGTCGCTTCGCTAAAATGGTCTATTTGGTTGAATTCCGAAATGGCATAAAATCCCTTGAAAGGGGGAGTTGCAAAGCCGCCATAAAGCATAGGTGTGCGGTTTGCTTCTTCGCTGGGGGCGTTCAATTCTTGCCAGAGCATATCTCCCAATTCGTTTCCAAAGTAAAACCAAAGGCTGCTCTCCCTTATTTCCCAGTCCATAACCGGAACAAAGCGGTTAAAAACTCTCCGGTTCTTCCATTTATCCGGCCGCCAAGTTTCCTCTTCTGCCTTCAATCCAAGCGTACCAGGTTTTCTGCTATAAGTGTAAGTTGGCATTGCTATAAGGTAGGTTCCTTGTTCGCTTGTAAAGGGGGTTAAGGCAGGCGTTTCACCCTGAATTTGAGCAAAAGCAATGGAGCAAAAAAGGGCTAAAATGAGAAAAAGCACTGTGGGGTAAGGTAGAAATTTTACTCACCCTGCCATTTTCACTTCGTGGGCAGGGTTCGCCCTACGGGCTGTCCTGCGGACATTAAAAATTTCCTAACAATGCCTGTTTTCTTGGCAAAGCTTTTGGGCAGGCACGGAAATTTTTTCTATATTAACCCACAATGTTCAAACATTTTTTAACTATAGTCGCTTTTGCAGGAATTTTTGTTTTTGCGCAAAATCCGCAATCCCTTAGGTTAAAGCAAGCTGCGGACCTTGCGAACCAGGGAAGGCACAAAGAGGCTTTGGACGAATACAAAGCCGTGCTTTCTATTGACAAAAGCAATGCAGAAGCATATTTGGGTGCGGGCGATGCGCGTCTTAAAATGAAGGATTACAAACTTGCTCTGGACAATTTTCAGCTTGCCCAAAAATACAACCCAAAATTGACTAAAGCCATAGAAGGGGAGGCAGAGGCTTATGAAGCTCTATCTCAAAAAGAGAATGCCATTGCCAGATGGCAGGCTTTGGCAGAGGCTGGAACTGCAGAACAAAAAACAAAAGCTTTGTCTAGGATAGGGATATTGCTCGGAACTAACGCAAACGCCCAACCAACTCAAACTCCGCAAGCACCTCCGCTATCCGCTGCTTCTTCTGCATCTGCCAAATCGTCTCCGTCAGCTAGTCCATCTTCAGCCGCTGCCGGCAAATCAAAATACACTTACGATTCTCCTGAATTCAAAGCTGGGCTCGCTGCTTTTGATAAAAAGAACTGGGCAGAATCCGCAAAGTCTTGGGGAGAGGTGCTAAAAAAGGAACCGGGCAACCCTGGGGCTTATTATTATGCGGGTGTTTGCCGCTTTAGTTTGGGCGAAATGGACAAGGCAGTGATAAATTTCAATAAAAGTTTTGATTATCCAGAAAAAGGCTATAACTCACATTACTATCTAGGCAGGGTTTACGAGCAAAAAGGCGATAAGGCAAAAGCTATAAGCTATTACAATAAATATTTGCAGATATCGCCAAGCGCAGACGGCAAAGCAGAGGTGAAAGGCAGAATAGCCGCGCTCAATAGCGGGGTAGCTGTCTCCGCGGTCAAAGATAGCACAACGGAAAGCAACCAAGCCAGCAGTAGCTCAGATACAAAATCATCTGCATCTTATGCTTGCAATAGCTTGGAAAGCTGTTTAAAAATGGAAGAAAAGCGCAAACAAGATTCGGTAGCGGCATATTTGGAAAGCCTTAAAAACAAGCCCTTGACCATTGGTCCCGAAAAGGTAGCCCCAACGGAATATGGGGGGAATTTTGCCTTTGCTTCTTTAACAGAAGCCGGTAGCGCAGATTTGCAAAAGGCTTTTAACCTGGTTCAAAAAAAATCATTTCAGTCTGCGATAGATGCTTTGCAAACAACACGGCAAAAATTCTCTGGAACTCCTAATTCAATGGCAGCCGCATACAACCTGCTTTCGCTTTACCAGTATCTTGAACTGCACGATAAAGTAGTTGCCCTTGGAAATTCTGTTTTGCAAGAGCCTGTGCCAGAGCCTTACAAAAGCGCGGTGCTTTATATGCTTGCATTCAGCCAAGTAAAAAAAGAGCAATACCAAGTTGGCGATAACTCGCTTTCAAATGTTATAGAAGACCAAAAACTTGGACCAACTCTTGGGCAAAAACTCGCATTGAAAGCCGAAATAGCCGCTAAATACAAACCAGACCAAGGCTCGCCCGAAATTTTGAAAAAAGCCATAGATGCAGAATCCGATAACGCAAAAAAGAATGAGCTTCGCCTTAAACTGGCAGAATTATATATGAAATTGCAAGATACTCCAGCCGCAATAAAAACCTATAAAGACATAGCCGAAGACTGCCCAGCAAATACTGCGCTGCCTTGCCGCAAGGCTATTTATGAACTTGGCAATATCAGTTTCATAGCTCAAAATTGGCCTATGGCTATTGAATATTACAACAAAGCAATGGAACAAAATAAAGACCCAGAGCTTGTTTCTTGGGCATTGTTCCAAATAGGAAATGTGTTTCGCAAACAGGGCAACGTCAAAGAAGCCGTGCGTTATTACGACCGCCTCATAAAGGAATACCCCGGAACCTATTGGGCAGACCAAGCAAAGCTTTACAAAGACGATGTTATTTGGCACGAGAACAATAAAGGAGTACTGAAGAAATGACATCTAATTTGCCAGAATTGCTCCGCGACAGCTTAAATGCGCAATTATCCATTTACAAGCAAATTCACGAATTGCAAAGCGATTTGCTGAAAGACTTGGATTCCAAAAATGAATTGAACAAAATAATGCAATTACTAGAAAAGAAAAATTCTTTTT
>Ga0268262_10002791_pt1 | contig 19744 bp, 14 predicted proteins | sample TergutNc150P3_FD_190354 | JGI IMG/M metagenome (GOLD analysis project Ga0268262, IMG submission 190354) | Nasutitermes corniger P3 segment gut microbial community from laboratory colony in Florida, USA - Nc150 P3 (SPAdes) (version 2) | ecosystem: Host-associated > Arthropoda: Insects >...
GACTATGTGGCTTTGTTTAACAAATACATATCTGAACACACGGATGAAACATCCGTATTCTCATGCAACTGTATTTTGAATTTCCTCTACGGCAATCTTGAAAACAATAAAATTGAAGCGTTTGCGGGGCCAATTACATTCGGTGAAATTGCCTACCAGCTTGTGAACCAAACCTTGGTGTATGTAACCGTTATTTGATAAAAAGATGGTGTAAAAATGCACAATAAAAAACTAAGTTTTAAAATCAAGGTATTAATCCCGATATTGGCTATGTTTATTATTTTCGATTTGATCATTTCATTTATCAACTATAGGCTGCTGGACTCTTCTGTGAAAACGAAAACCAACGCCAATATGGAAATTTTTGCCGACAGCATTTTGGTTCAAATCAGGCATTTGAATATCATACTTGATACAATCAAACAAACGCTGATCGAAAAACATATAGCGATAGCGAAAGCTGTCGTGGAAATACTGGACAATACACCCGGTCAGATGTCGCCTGAGAGATTGCTTCGGATCGCGGAACCGCTGGATATTATAGAATTGAGCGTTGCCGATTCAAACGGTATCATTACAGCCAGCAGTGTCCCAAAATACATAGGCTTTGATTATAAATTATACGAAGCTACAAAAGTATATATGAATCTGACAAACGGAAGCTTGACCGTGTTAAGCGAGGAACCGCGCGCGTCCGTACTCAATGACGATGTGGGCGACATTATTCTGGGCGATATTAATCATTATACCGATGTTGCGCGGAAAAACGGCGGATTCATCCAGATTGGTTTTAACGCCGGCGTAATCGGCAGACTGCAGGAAGAAGTCAATATTTACAAAACAATAAAGGAGACGAAAATAGGGCAAAACGGTTTTGGGATGGTGTTGTCGAATGGGTTTATAACAGCTCACCCTAACGGAGATACGTCAGCTGACAATTTGTCAGATGTGTCAGGCGAAGATTGGTATAAAACCGTAAGTTTCGGCAACGGCTTTGCGTGGCTCAATATAAATGGCAAACAATATTACGCGGGTTACAAGAACGAAAACGGCAATACCGTTGTCGCTCTTGTGCCTGAGCAGGATTTTTATATGGAACGCAACCGCCTTCTGCTTGATACGGTAATACTCCTGTTAATAACGGTCGTCATCGTAACCACCGTTATTAATATATTTATAGAGGTAATGGTGGAGCCGCTTAGCCAAATAATAAAAACAATAAATCAAACGTTTACTGATCTGGATTTGAAACCCCGGAAAGATAAACTTTATGAAAATGAAGCTGGAATATTAGGTGATTATTTACACTTGACCATAATCGATCAGTTTACCGGTATTTACAACAGGCGGTATCTTGATGGCAGCTTACAGAAGATAATAAAATTACATTCCCGCACCGGTAGCAGATTAAGTGTATTAATGATAGACATTGATTATTTTAAAAAATACAACGACGCTTACGGACATGAGGCGGGAGATAACTGCTTAAGAGCAGTAGCGTCTGCTCTTTCCCAATGTGTAATAAGGGACGGGGATTTTGTCGCAAGGTACGGCGGGGAGGAATTCACCGTTGTATTGCCGAATACCGATGAGAACGGCGCTCAATTGGTTGCGGAAAGAATGTTGGAAAAAGTGCGTGGATGTAATATACCGCACAGAGCAAGCGATATAGCCAATAATGTAACTATCTCCATTGGCGGTACAACCGATGTCATTAATCATATGCAGCATGGAAGCGATTATATCAAGGCAGCCGATAAAGCGTTATACGAATCCAAGAAAAATGGCCGTAACAGATATACATTTTTAAAAACCGCCTAATTTATCGCGCCTCTGTTGCACATTTTATTTATCTTTATGTATAATAAAGCAAACCTGCATATAAAATATGTTATGTGCAGTATGGGCTTGGATCGAGAATGTAAAAATCTGTAATAAAATACTTGAATATATTATATATTTTTATTATACTGGTTAAAGGAGAAAAAATGAAAGAAATATTAGATGTTGTGTATAGAACAATAAATGACATATCCTTAAAGCTTGATTTATTTTTACCAGATAATGATGAAAACCCGCCGCTTATTATGTGGATTCACGGCGGAGCTTGGATGATGGGCGATCGAAAATGGTGTGGGATGCAAGGTCAACTTAAACGTGGATATGCAGTGGCAAGTATTGATTATCGGCTAAGTACAGTATCGCCATTTCCTGCATGTATTATTGATTGTAAACATGCTCTTGCTTTTCTACGTAAAAATGAAAATAAATATCCAATAGATGTATCAAAAATTTGTGTAGCCGGAGATTCAGCAGGCGGGCACCTTGCAGCATTAATGGGTGTAACTGCCGGTCATTCTGAATGGGAACCGGAAAACGCAGATTGTTCTGTACAAGCTGTTATAGATTTTTATGGACAAATATCATTTAAAGAAAGGAAAAAAAATTCCTCAAATGATGATAATGTGTTAGATACATTATTAGGCGCACCTGTTCATACACCTAAAGGGTTAATGATAGGCGCAACAGCAAGCCCTTTAACTTATGTTAATGGTAATGAGCCGCCATTTCTTATTATACACGGTGATCAAGATGAAATAGTGACTATAGAACATAGTTATTTATTACGAAATGAATTGGAAAAATATGGCCAAAAAAATTCAATGTATACTGTATTTGGCGGTGGACATGGCTTTGATTGTCCTGCTGTAGAATCTATTGCAAGTGAATTTTTGGATTATCATTTTAAAAAATAAATATGAAATAATAGTATACGCCCATACTTTGCCTAAAAATAGTTATGTGCAATACAGTCCAAAATGTATTGAAAAATATTTATTATTATATGAATTTTCCGATAATAATAGAAGTTTTGCATATAAGAGGTAAAATAATGCAACATTTTAAGGTTTTAAGGACAATCTCCTTTATTTTGGGCTTCGCTCTGACTATTTTTGGTTGCGCTATAAATAAAGCCCAATCGTACAATTCAAAAATCGACGTAAAAGCCGATGCAGTTCCCGAAGGAATATGCTTTACTTTTGATAATATTCCATCAGAAACAGTCTTATTGGATTTTTGCATTTTTGAATATGGACAGGAGGAAGAATTAGCAAATAATGAATTGAGTATGGATATTTCACCATTGTATGGACTCAAAGAATATGTGTAAACTGGAGATTACCCTGTGAATTTGTCGCATATTTGTCGCACCTTGTTTTGTAAAATATCAAAAGGAGTGGAAAATTGAAAAATTTACATTTAAAATTTATATTGGTCTTTACAGGATTGGGAATAATATGTTCAATGAGTATGAGTATATTAATCTTTTTTCGATATAAAAAGTATATAAATACATCGGTAGAGAATACCCTCAGAAATGCCGGAATACTAGTAGAATCTCAAATGCCAATTTTAGGGGATGTTGGCTATATACGTCATGAAGGAATCGCAGAGTCTGAAGCATACATGGATATTTTGAAAGAATTGCAAAAATATTGCGACGCATTTGGCTTTACTTTCATTTACCTTGTTGAAAACAGTGCCGAAGGTTTTGTTTTTCTTTTGGATACCGATAAATTAAACAAAAACATAGATAATACATTTCTCAAAACTTATGACTATTTAACAAATTATTTCCCCGAAATAACCCAAAAACAAAAAACAGTAATATCCGGTATTTATACAGATGAATACGGTACTTTTATTTCTGCGTTTGTTCCCGTAATCCGAAATAATGAGATAGTCAGTATTATTGGACTGGATTATGAGGTCTCGCTTATTCATACATTGGAACGGAGTGTAGTTGTAGATATAGTTATTAGTCTGATTATATCAATCTCAATTGTGGGAATAATAACAGTATTGGTGTCGAATACATTTGCAAATTTTATACGAAAAATAGATGAATTAAATAAGCATCTTGTCTCCGTAAATGAAAGATTAGAAGAATTATCGACAATAGATGAGTTAACCAAACTAAATAACAGGCGTTCTTTTATGGAATATATGGATATAGTATGGAAACAAAACCACCGCTTGAATCTTCCCATAACCGTTTTAATGATTGACGTGGATTATTTTAAGAAATATAACGATTCATTGGGGCATTTGGAAGGCGACAAAGCGCTGGTCGCTATTGCGCAATGCATGAAAAACCATGTAAAGAGAGAAACTGATTTTGTCGCAAGATTCGGTGGAGAAGAATTTGTTTGCCTGCTTCCGTTTGTGAAAAAGGATGAAGCTGCAAATTTCGCAAAAACATTGGTAGAAAATGTTGAAAAAATGAAAATTCCTCACCCTATGAGCGATCATTCACAATACTTAACCATTAGTGCAGGTGCAGCAAGTATTGTACCTAATGATAATAATTCACAGACACAATTATTGGATGAAGCGGATAAAGCATTATATATAGCAAAAAAATCGGGAAGAAACAGGGTTGTAGTAAGCTAAAAGGAAAAATTAGTAGCACTGATTTTAAAATCCTTATTATGTTCATTATTAGTTTTATATACATTATAAGGAAATTAATCAATATAAAAGGATATTGACATATATTGGCGAAAAGTAGTACTGTAAATAAAAACTAATTAAAGGAGACAATACTCCAAATTTTGGATTGTTTTGTTGGTTTAGTTATTATTGGGACAAAGACAAAATGGATATTGAAAATGTACTAATCGATGAATAATATACAACTGGAGAACAAATTAGAGATTCGCAAACTTAACCTGCATGGAATGCTGATTCAAGCCGTCTTCTGGTTTGCTTTGTGCACGTATTCGGCATTTATGGTGACGACGCTTATTGATTATGGATGGTCAGCCGGCACCGCCACTCTGGCAATGACAGCCATGTCAGTCATTATTATGCTGGTACAGCCAATTTACGGATACATTTGCGATAAATACCATTTGGAGAAAAAACTGTCTGTTTTTTTGATGGCCGTGGCTGTTATTTGTTTTTTGTTGCTGCCTTTTTCTCTCGCGTCAGGAAGCAAGCAGATCGTCCTGATTAACATGATCGGTATTACTATAACAGGAACCCAGATAGCTGGTTTATTGGATGCGTGGATTGTAGGGTTAAAACAGGAATTCCAGTCCATCAACTACGGGCTTATCCGGGGCACAGGTTCTCTGGCCTACGCTTTATCCGCACAAATTGCCGGAGCGGTAACCATCGCTTTTGGTCACAATGTCCGGTTATGGCTTGGCGGCGGATTTTTTATAATCGCGGTATTTGTTGCCATGCGTTTCCGCCCTGCCAGGCGTATATACCATGCTGGCGATGCGGAAAAAACACTTCGTCGACTGGGCGGCAGGGAAGCATTTAAATTGATTTTTTCATCGAAGCAGTACTGTCTTCTGCTGGGGGTTTCTTTTTGCCTGCTGTTGAACAACACGGCAATGACAACATTGATACAGCTTCTAATTCGCAACTTCGGCGGAACTACAGCGCAAATCGGGACAACTTCTGCTGTCACGGCTGTCAGTGAAGTGCCGCTAATGTTCCTGATGGCCTTCATAATAAAAAATGTGGGGGTTAAAAAACTGCTAGTATTTTGCAGCGCGGTATACGCTTTCCGGATGTTCATCACTGCGTCAGTTGGAACTGTGAACGGCCTGATTCATGTACAGCTTTTACAGGGGTTTACCTATGCTGTGTTGGTGCCTGTCTCTATGAACTATCTTTCCCAAATCTTAGATGAACGCGTCAGGTCTACAGCTGTCACGACCTATACGGCCATTACATCATCTCTTACCGGAATACTTGGCAACCTTATCACCTCTGCGTTACTGTCAACAGGCTTTTCTGCGCAGAGTGCGCTGATAGTTTTTGCCATTTCCGCACTTTTCGGTTTTATCCTGACAATATATGGTTCAATACGCAAGATATGGTGAGAGTGGTACGGGTTTATATTTCCACCGTCCCGTCGAATACCTTTACACACTCACCCGTCATGTATACAGTCTTGTCTGTATATTTAATAATGAGTTCGCCGCCAGGAAGCTGTACTTTGACATCCGCGTTTTTATTACAATACCCGTTTAGAACAGCGGCCGTGACCGAAGCGCAGGCGCCCGTACCGCAGGCCTGAGTTTCGCCGCTGCCTCGTTCCCATACACGTACTTTAAGGTGACCTTCGGCTATGTTTTCGACAAATTCGGCGTTTATCCTGTCAGGAAATATGGAGTTGTTTTCAAACAACGGTCCGATCCTGAGTAAATCAAGTTCATCGACATTTTTACAAAAAACAACGACGTGAGGATTCCCCATGGAAACGCAGGTAATGGCATATCCTTTGCCGCCAATTGTTACTTTTCTTCCGACAACGCTTTCTCCTTTTAGCCTTACAGGGATTTTTTCCGGATTCAATTCGGCTTGTCCCATGTCTACCGTGACAGATGATACAAGGGCGTTTTTTATTGAAAGGTAAAGCTCTTTAATACCGCTTTTCGTTTCTATTCGCATACGCCGTTTCTTTACTATCCCGTTATCATAAAGATATTTTCCGATACAGCGGATGGCATTCCCGCACATACCACCTTCGCTTCCGTCAATATTGAACATCCGCATTCGTGCATCCGCAATGTCGGAACGCAGGATCAATACAATCCCGTCACCGCCAATACCGGTATGCCTGTCAGACAGCAGTACCGACAGCGATTCAGGGGAATTAACGGTAAAATCAAAGCAGTTGATAAAAATATAGTCATTGCCGCATCCGTGCATTTTAGTAAACGACAACTTTAATTGATTCCTTTTCAAATTGTTTGTTTAAATTACCTCCACGTTTATCTTACTGTAATCGAAAAACAGACTATCTGCAAGTGTGTAAATTTCATGGGATTGATAATAAATAAAAATACGTTATATAATGGAAATGAAACGGAGCCATGGAGAATGAAGAAATACATATGCGTTTTGCTCTTGTTGTTTTGCGTATTTGGTGTATGTATTGCACAGGAGCAGGAAAACACATGGAAAGGAACAATAAGGTTTAATCCTGCCGATATATTCATCAATTTGCATAATGCCCTTCCCGGTATATATATAACATGGACACCGTATATTTTACCGAATTTAGGTGTTCCGGCGGAAATTGATGTTAATTTCGGTTGGGGCGTATTACCGGGTGTTGAAATTTCATTATTGGCAGGAGCTGAATATATACCGATAGGACCCTCAGGAAAAGACAGAAACGGACTTTTTTTGGACGCTAAAGTTGGCTTATCGCTATTTCTCAACGAAGGGGCAAAAGCCGCATTTATTGCCAAAAGTAATATTGGATATCAATTTATTACAAAAAAGGGATTTGTGGCTACTCCTGCCGCCGGAGTTGTCTACAATGGACGCAGCGGATTTGGTTTAAACCTAATGTTTGATCTTGGTTTTGCATATAAGTGAGTTAAAAATGAAAGAGGGAAATAAAACAGCTAAAATTTTAATGCCTGTATTTTTGATTATGGTGTTTTTGGGGTGTATTGGATGTACAATTGTGGCGCTTGAAGTTTACGCTCTGGTTTTTGGCAGGGTTGAGGATGTTCAAGACAACGAATTTACTACACACATCACCTGGAGAGAAATCAATCAGACCATGTATCCCCGTGAAGAAGTTCATTTTATTTCCGGCGGGAATAAACTTCAGGGTTTTATCTACGGCGGTTCAAATAGTAATGGCTTAATTGTCATTTCCAATGGAATTGGCAGTACATCTGATGATTATTTGCCGATGGTCATGTATTTTGTAGATAAAGGCTGGCGTATTTTTTGTTTTAACAATACAGGAGTTGGCGGAAGTGAAGGGGAAAGTATACGCGGTCTTACTCAATCGGTTATCGATCTTGATACCGCGCTTGCTTTTGTAAAAAACTCAGGCAGATTTAATGGCTTACCTGTTATGTTGGCCGGACATAGTTTGGGCGGTTTTGCTGTTTGTGCTGTACTAAATTTAAATCAAAAACCAAACGCCGTTGTAAGCTTTGCGGCGTTTAACAGCAGTGAAGAAATTTCTGAAGAACAAGGAGTGGCAATGGCTGGCAATGCTTTTTATTTGTTTACCCCTCAAACATGGGCAATAGAGAAACAGCTTTTTGGTGACAAAGTAAAGCTTACCGCTGTTGATGGAATTAATAAGGCTGGTATTCCTGTAATGATTGTTCATAGTTCAGATGATGAAGTTATATCAGCTAAAAAAAGTTCAATTTACGCCCACCGAGGCCAGATTAACAATCCTAATGTGGAAATTGCATTTTTTAACGGTGAAAATGCGTCAGGACATGAGCGTGTTTTTGGTTCGAAAAAAGCAACAGAGTATATGAAGTTAGCAACAGAAAGTTGGGAAGCTTATGTAGCAGAACATGGATATGTTTCAAATGCTACATTGGCTCAATGGGCTAAAGAATACAATTTTGACAAGATCAAAGCTAATGAACTTAATATGGAATTAATGGAACGGGTAAATGCTCTGTTTAGTGGGGCGAGATAAAAGGCCACCCTCTTTTCCTTTTCGATTTTTATGCTATACTTTTTTAAATGCACCCCGAGGCTAAAGCCAGACAGATTATTGATAAGAAACTCACAAATTCCGGCTGGCTAATTCAGGATTACAAAGGTGAATTTAATCCCGCGGCGTCTTTGGGTGTTGCGGTACGTGAATTTCCAACCAGTTCCGGCCCTGCGGACTATATGCTATTTGTTGATAAAAGACCCGTTGGAGTAGTGGAAGCCAAAAAATCCGATGAAGGGCAAAATATCACAACTTCAGAGCTTCAAAGTCTTCGCTATGCCAACAGCAGTATGAAGTGGAAAATAACGGGGCATCTTATCCGTTTTATATATGAAGCTACAGATATACTTACCCGCTTTACCGATTACGCCGACGTAAATGAACGCTCAAGGGAAGTTTTTTCTTTTCACCGTCCCGAAACCCTGCTTGCCCTTTCCAAAAATGACACAACCCTGCGTAATCGTCTTAAAAAGTTTCCTCATTTCGACTCAAATGGTTTTCGCGATTGTCAAACCAGGGCAATCATCAATCTGGAAGAATCGTTCGCCGCCAATAAACCACGAGCATTAATACAAATGGCAACCGGGGCGGGTAAAACCTTTACCGCAATTACCAGCGTATACCGTCTGCTGAAACACGGGATGGCAAAGCGTATTCTTTTTTTGGTGGATACAAAAAATTTGGGTTCTCAGGCGGAGCAGGAATTTTTAGGTTATATCCCCAACGACGATCATAGGCGTTTTCCTGAACTTTACAATGTTCGCCGCCTTTCCAGCTCCTTTATTCCTGCTGATTGTCATGTCTGCATCAGTACCATACAACGGATGTATTCGATACTGAAAGGCGAGGACATGGACGAAAGCCTTGAAGAAATATCACCTAACGAAGAAACAGTATCCGGCAGTCCGCGTGAAGTGGTTTATAACGGAAAATATCCGCCTGAATTTTTTGATTTTATCATCATTGATGAGTGCCATCGTTCAATTTACAATATATGGCAACAAGTACTCGACTATTTTGACGCTTTCCTTATCGGACTTACAGCCACCCCTGACAAGCGCACTTTCGGCTTCTTCAATGAAAACGTAGTAAGCGAATATTCCCATGAGCAGGCGGTCATTGACAATGTAAATGTGGGCTATGACATATATCTTATAGAGACCGAGATAAGTAAAAAAGGCGCTGTTATTCCTCTCGAAAGGTGGGTTGAACGGCGTGAACGTCTGAGCCGTAGAAAGCGCTGGGAACAGCTTGATGAAGATGTGGTTTATTCCAAAAATCAACTGGACAAAGACGTGGTGAATCCCAGCCAAATCAGAAATGTTATTAGGGCGTTCAGAGACGGATTGCCCACTATGTTTCCCGGGCGGCAGGAAGTTCCCAAAACCATCATCTTCGCAAAAACCGACAGCCACGCTGATGATATTATCCAGATTGTACGTGAAGAATTCGCGGCGAGCAATGATTTCTGCCGCAAGATCACCTACAGCGTCGATAAAGCTGATAGTGTTTTGTCAGATTTCAGAAACGACTATAACCCCCGCATTGCAGTTACCGTGGACATGATCGCCACCGGTACTGATGTAAAACCAGTAGAGTGTTTGCTTTTTATGCGCGATGTCCGTTCAAGAAGTTATTTTGAGCAGATGAAAGGCAGGGGGACCAGAATTCTGGATAAAGACAGCCTGCGAAAAGTTACTCCTTCCGCGGCGAACAATAAAACCCATTTTATCATCGTTGACGCAGTAGGCGTTACCAAATCCATTAAAACTGATTCGCGCCACCTTGAGCGTAAGCCCGATGTTTCCTTGAATGAACTGATGATGAGTATTGCCATGAACAGCCGCGATGAGGATACGTTTTTGTCGCTTGCAGACCGCCTTACACGGCTGGACAAGGAACTTACCACGGCGGAGCAAAGTAAATATACCGAAAGTTCAGGAGGGATAACGCTTCGCGTAACAGTACAGCGGCTTCTTGACGCTTTTAATGCCGACGCTGTTGAAGAACGCACGCGGAAAGAGAATAATCTTTCAGCAGAGGATATAGTTACCGAAAAACAGATACAGGAAACCCAAAAAGCCATGACGGAAGAGGCCGCAAAGCCTTTCTATCTTCCCACTGTAAGAACCTTTATTGAAAATGCCCGCAAAGCCCATGACCAGATCATTGATACGATAAATATCGACCATGTGAACGTGTCCGCATGGGATAGCCAGCACAGTGAAAAAGCCGGAAAAGTCATCGCTACCTTCAGGGATTTTATTAACGCCCACAAAGATGACATTATCGCCCTTTCCATAATTTATAATCAAAGCTGGAAAAACCGCCCTCTCACTTTAGACATGATTGAAGAGCTTTATTCCACTCTGCAAAAACCGCCATACAACCTGAATACTACCTTGCTCTGGCAAGCCTACGAAACTGCCAACCCCGGCAAGGTAAAGGTAAAAAGCCCGGAAGAAATGTTAGCCAACATTGTTTCGCTTCTGCGTTTTGAATTGGGAATTGATCGGGATTTGCGTCCATTTTCCGATATGGTAGACGCCAACTTTCAAAACTGGGTTTTCGCCAAGAACGCAGGGAATGTTCACTTTACCGCTGAACAAGTTACATGGTTGCGAATGATAAAGGAATTTATAGCCGTCTCGCTCTGTATTACACGCGATGATATGGATCTGTCGCCTTTTAACGCCTCAGGCGGTTTGGGCAGGTTTTATGAGCTTTTTGGCGATAGTTGCGAAAAGTTGCTGGATGAGATGAATCTGGCATTGACGGCGTGAGGGGAAAACAACGAATAACACGAATTAAGAATGATAGGGTAATGGTTTTAATTTTATCTAAATAATATTTTTTGAATCATCACTCTACTTATTGCTATATATGAACATATATGTTATTATAATATTACCTTGAATGGGAGGTAAAACTATGCTAAATGGGTCTCAAAAAGATTATTTTTTGGAAACGCTCAATAATGGTAAATATAATTTACTTCTTGGAGCAGGAGTATCTTTAGATTCCGAAAATATCATCGGAGAGATGATGCCATCCGGTGAAAAATTAAGACACATATTAGGAGATCTATTAAATGTGAAGTCCGGAATACCATTAAATAAACTAGCTTCAAATTTAGACAAGACTCAAATAAACGAGCATTTGACTAGAAGATTTATGACAAAAAAAGTCGGAGAAAGTTTAATGAATATTAGTAAATATGTATGGAGAAGTATATTTACTTTTAATATTGATAATGTTATAGAGAAATTATATGCTGAAGCAGAAGATTCAATGCAACACATTAAGTCAATTAATTATAGAGATAGATATACTCTTGTCAATAATATTTCTGAGTTGCAAGTTATTCATTTACACGGATATGTCGAGCAAGAAAAAGATGAATATGTATTTTCTTTATATGATTATGTTAAATTGATTGACGGTATAAATCCATGGATGGTAATACTATCCGATCTTTTTTCAACCGAACCATTTATTTTTGCAGGGACATCATTGAATGAACCGGATTTGGAGTATTACTTTTCTAAGCGTAACGCCAGAATATCGCCTAATTCACGTGAGCCGAGTTTATTAATTGAACCTTTCCCGAATAGTATTACAAAAAATGAATGTAATAAGAACAATATTATTTTAGTGGAATCAACGATAAAGGATTTTCTTGAATGGGTTTCTACTAATTTAAACAATCCAAAAACACCAGAGGATTTAACAAAACAAGACAAGACTGTCATTAATGAACAAAATCTAAATAAAGGGGATATTTTACAATTTAATACTGATTTCCAAGTCTTAAATTTTCTTAAACAAAAACAAAGTAGTAAACCTTCTACTTTTTTTTATGGAGATGAACCTACAGAAAAAGATATTAACCAAAATTTAGATATAGAAAGAAAAAATACATTTGATGTTTACAAGAAAATAAAACAAGAAATAATTGACAAACACCTTAATAAATTAATCATTATCAACGATGAATCTTATTCAGGGAAAACAACTTTTGCATTGCGATTATTGGAAAAGATATCTGTCAATGATATAAATATAATAAAAATAAAGAATCAAAATCGCATCGATAAAGGAAATACAATAAAATGTTTAAAAAATATTATTAAGCCAACAGTGATATTGGTTGATAATATTGTCGATAAAATAAATGAAGTAAATGATATTTTAGAGAAAGATTTACCGGATGTTTATATAATTGGTACTTGTAGAGAATATAGATTTCAGCTTGTTTCTGATATTGCGATCAGACCAATTGAAATATTTTCCCCATCAAAATTTACACGTGATGAATTAGTAAAAGTAATTAATAATTATGATCGTACTGGCTTAACTGGCAATAAAATTTTTCGTACCGATGATGCTGTTCAACAAATAATAAATGATCCGATTGGAATTGCAATATGTCGGATAATGAATGATTATCGTCCTTTAGAAAAAGTTGTTAATTCGTTAATTATGGATTCAGAGGAAATATCAAAATTAATGTACCTATATGTATCATTAACTCAATACTGTTATTCTACAGGTTTAAAGTTAAGTATTTTGCAAAACTTAATTAGTAAACCTGCAAGAGATTATATTCATAAAAATATGCCATTGGTAATAGTTTACAACCAATACGATTCAAATTATGTGAAAGTCCAAAACGAATCTTTGGCAAATGTTTTCTTAGACTATTATAAAAAAAATATTTACAAAGGATTATATGAAGCAATGATTAATTTGGCTAAATCATTTGCGCCATATGTTAATAGAGAAACTATAAAATTACAAACGCCAGAAGCACGTGCATCAAAAAGACTTTTAAACTATGAAGAAGCTATGAAAAGATTTATTCTTGAAAATGATGTCGATGAATTTTATAGTGTTATTCAAGCAGAATGGGATTGGAACTCACGATATTGGGAACAACGTGCCTTGGGTATTTTACATTTTGATATGAACCGTGCTTTAAGTTATGCTAGGCATGCTGTATTAATAGAAGAACATCCATTTACATTAAATACTCTCGCAACTGTACTTCATGAACATATGAAAAAAAATTCTAAAAATGCAAATTTATACTTTACAGAAATAATACAAATATTAAATGACGCAATCACCAAGGAAAATTTATGGAAACGTGTTACTGTTTATCCACTTACAACGTTACTTTCATCTACTCAAACTTTTTTATACCAAGGAAATATTATTAGCAACAACGTCAAAGATGAGATAACGGAGTTAATTAATATAGTATTAAATATTATTCCTCAGAAACAACGATTTGATAAAATAATAACTGAGATAAAAAGGCAATGGTAAAAGAAGAAGAAAATCGAGCACATGATTGTATGAGTTTTTACTATTTTATGAATTTAAGTTTTAGATTATTCATTTAAATTATTACTATGTCAGTTTCGATTGAAAATATTGAAAACTGCCGGCTAATACTTTTTATATGGTTTTCAGGAGGGATGATTATAGATGATAGTAGCATTTTCTGAAATCGTTAATACTCAAAAAGGAAAAAATCCGCCAGTAAAGTCTAAAATGAAATTGGACGGTTATATTCCGTATATAGACATTAAAGCTTTTGAACAAGGAATTTTTGATACATACACCGATGGAAATAAATGTTTATTATGCGATGATGGCGACATCTTACTTGTATGGGACGGTGCGCGAGCGGGATTGGTTGGTACTGCGTATAAGGGCGCAGTAGGCTCAACTCTTGTAAAAATTGATGTGCCGCTTGTGGAGAAAAAATATGTTTTATATTTCTTAAATTATTTTTCTCGTGAATTGAACGCAAAGCCAAAAGGTACAGGAATACCACATATTAATCCTACAGTATTTAATTCTTTACCTTTTCCTCTCTCGCCTATTTCTGAACAACAGCGTATTATTGCTAAAATAGATTCCCTTTTTTCAGAACTCGACAATGGTATCAAATTGTTAAAAACCATAAAAACACAATTGCCGGTCTACAGACAGATCGTATTAAAATGGGCATTTGAGGGGAAGTTAACGAATAACGATTGGAAAATAGGAGTCTTAGAGGATATTGTTTCAGAATTTAAAATAGGGCCATTTGGTACATTACTTCATAAAGCTGATTATATTGAAAATGGAATCCCGATTGTAAATCCTAAACACTTGAATAACCAAAAGATAATATATGATCCACATACAACAATTTCAAAACAAAAGGCCAAAGAATTGTCATCATATAAACTTCAAGAAAACGATATAATTCTCGCAAGGAGGGGCGAAATGGGGAGAACCGCCCCTGTAACTGAAAAGGAAATTGGATGGTTATGCGGAACAGGCAGTATGATTGTTAGATTAAAAGCGGGAAACTTAAACGGTCTTTATAGTTTGTTTCTGTCATCTGGAAGAGTACGCAAATATTTAACAGAAAATTGTAAAGGAACTACAATGAGTAACCTTAATGAAGCAATTGTAAAGAAAATCCCAATTCCTATCTGCTCAAAATCCGAACAACTCGCCATTGTCTCCGCCATTGAATCGCGCCTGTCCGTATGCGACAAACTGGAACAAACCGTAGACCAAGCCCTTGCGCTTTCTGCCTCATTACGGCAGAGTATTCTTAAAAAGGCGTTTGAGGGGCGGCTCGTTACGCAAGACCCAAACGATGAACCTGCGGAAAAGTTGCTGGAACGGATACGCCTAGAAAAGGCGTCCAAAGGACGTTTTTTGAAAAAAGCGACCGGGCGTGGGGTCTAGAAAAGCCACTGTTCAGAGAAATGGACTGAGTGGCTTTAGCCACTCAGGGACCCCTAGGAAAAAGCGACGGTACTGGCAAAGCTGAAACAAACACGGAAGCGAGGCGGAAAATGACAAAACTTGAACCGATAGTCAAACAGATAAAAAACCGCCTTTCCGAAGCTCGGAATAAAGTTGCAAGCGAAGTAAATATCGCAATGCTGCAAGCCTATTGGGACATTGGAAGAATAATTGTAGAGTATGAACAGGACGGCGAGATAAAAGCGCAGTATGGTCAGCAACTTCTAACTGAACTCTCAAAAGAGCTGACAAAGTCCATTGGTCGTGGTTTTTCAAAAAGCAATCTTTATAACATGAGAAATTTTTATCTGGAATACCCAATTTTCCAGACAGTGTCTGGAAAATTGACATGGTCCCATTATTGCGAGCTTTTGGGAATTGCCGATAAAAATGAGCGTGAATTCTATCAAAACGAATGTGTCAATTCGCTCTGGTCGGTTCGTGAGTTAAACAGGCAGATAGAAACAAGGCTTTTCGAGAGGATTTTGCTTTCCGATGGAAAAACCAATAAACAAAAAGTAATGAACCTTGCAAAAAAAGGAATAACCATAAACAGTCCTGCGGATATTTTGAAAAATCCCTATGTCTTTGAATTTCTCGGTGTTCCCGAATCAAAACCCATCCTCGAAAGAGACTTAGAAGCAAAACTAATCAGACGTCTTGAAGATTTCCTTCTGGAATTGGGCAGGGGCTTCATGTTTGTGGGAAGCCAGCAACGAATCACTCTGGGAAATATCCATTACTATGTGGACATGGTTTTCTATAATAAAGTTCTTAAGGCTTATGTATTGATTGATCTAAAAACCGGAGATTTAAAGCCTGAATATGTGGGACAAATGAATGCTTATCTTAACTATTACAAAACCGAAGTAAACGATGCCGGGGATAACGCTCCGGTTGGAATCATCTTGTGTAAGAATCAAAAGGATTTTGTCGCTGAATACGCTCTGGGCGGATTAAGCAATCAGGTTTTTGCGGCTAATTATGTATACTACATTCCCGCCAAAGAACAGTTAATAGCAGAAGTAAAAAATTTACTTGAAAAGGAAGAGGAACCCCATGCCCGATAGCAACAGTACCAGAGGGGAACCGCACTTCTCTGAAGCGACGCTCGTTGGCACTCGCTCGGTGGGAAGTTCCGCCATTACCCAAAAAGTATGGAGTATGTGCGGTGTCCTCTATGATGATGGGGTCAGTTATGGCGATTACCTGGAACAGCTTACCTATTTGATCTTTCTCAAAATGGCGGATGAATATTCAAAGCCGCCGTACAAAAGAAGTCTCGGCATACCTGAGAAATTTAGCTGGGAAAAACTCTATCCTCTTTCGGGAGCGGAACTGGAGAATCATTACAAAAAGGCCCTCGAAGCTCTTGCAAAACTAGGCAGTATTTTGGGTGAAATATTTACCGGAGCGCAGAATAAGTTGAGTGATGCCGCTAAGTTAAAACGCATTGTCAACATGATAGGCGAAGTAAAATGGGTGTCCATGTCTGCCGACGTGAAAGGGGATATTTACGAGGGGCTTCTGGAGAAAAACGCCGAGGACACCAAAAGCGGTGCGGGTCAGTATTTTACGCCGCGTCCGCTTATCAGAGCGATGGTCGCCTGCCTGAAACCAGAACCTGAAAAAACCATTGTAGACCCAGCCTGCGGAACCGGCGGTTTTTTTCTTGCCGCTTACGATTATTTGACCAATCCTGAGCATTACAAACTTGACAGAAAACAGCGGGAGTTTTTGAAGTATAAAACATTTCACGGCTGGGAAATTGTTCCCAATACCTTCCGTCTCTGTCTGATGAATCTGTTTCTGCACAACATCGGCGATCTGGATGGAAAAGTTTCCATTATCCGCAATGACGCGCTTCTTTCCACGCCAAAGGAGACTTTTGATTATGTTTTGACTAATCCGCCCTTCGGCAAAAAAAGCAGTATGACTTTTACCAATGATGAAGGAGAACAGGAAAAAGAGGATCTTGTTTACAACCGTCAGGATTTTTGGGCTACCACTTCAAACAAGCAACTTAACTTTGTACAGCACATTCACAGTATTTTGAAGTCAGACGGCAAAGCCGCGGTAGTAGTTCCAGACAATGTATTGTTTGAAGGCGGCGCGGGAGAAATCGTCCGCAAAAAACTGCTTGAGACCACCGATTTACATACAATCCTGCGGCTCCCCACCGGCGTTTTTTACAAGCAGGGGGTAAAAGCCAATGTGATTTTTTTTGACAACAAGAGCGCAAGTCCCAATCCCTGGACAAAAGAAGTTTGGGTATACGATTTCCGCACCAATATACATTTTACCCTAAAACAAAATCCCTTGCGCTTCGAGGACTTGCAGGACTTTATCAGGTGTTACAATCCCGATAACCGCCACAAACGCAAGGAAACATGGAGCGAGAAAAAACCGGAAGGCAGGTTCCGCTGTTTCACATACAAAGAAATTTTTGAAAGGGACAAGACCAGCCTTGATATTTTCTGGCTCAAAGACAAATCCCTGACCGATCTTGACAGCCTTCTTGATCCTGATGTTCTTGCTACGGAAATCATGGGGAATCTGGAAACCGCGCTGGAAAATTTCAAAGCGCTGATGACTAATCTGGATACTGAAAAATAATTATTAACGAAGCCAGTATCCCCTACGTCTTTCCAATCACCGCTTCGTAATTCTTCAGCAAAGTCCCGTCTTCGCTCATAATGAAATCACGGCTCGCTTTGAGTCGCGAGGGCATCCTGGCGATGAAGACCGCCGCCGCTTTTTGCTTGCGCTCGCTGTGGTTGCCGTCACGAAGAAAAAGGTAGCTAATCACGAGATCAGTTGCCATTTCCACGAGGCGGCGGGAATGGTAGGTGAGAAACTGCTGGTGGCCTTCGTAGGTCTTTGCGTATTCCAGGGCCTCTTCAAAAAACTTGCGGGCCTCGCGGATTTTCTCAAGCAAAGCGGGACTGTGGTTGTAGTTTGCCTTGTCGTATTCGTCCAGAACGGCCTGCGCTACGCCTGAAGTTACCGGCCCTATGGCGGCAACAACCTGAAGCTGGGTGGTTCCCTCATAGATGTTGGTGATCCTGGCGTCCCTGTAGTGGCGTTCGGCGTTGAATTCCTTCATGTAGCCAGTGCCGCCGTGGATTTGAATCGCGTCGTTGGCAACCTTGTTTGCCATTTCAGTGGCGTAACCTTTAACCAGCGGGGTGAAGAACCCCGCATATTTCGCGTATTTCTTTTTATCTTCCACTATCTCGCTTTTGTCCTCGGGGTGCTTTTCGGAATAATCCTCCAGAGCTTCCTTTAGATCAACGAAGCGGGCGGTTTCGTAAAGGAGACTGCGGCCCGCTTCGACGGCGATCTTCATCTCCGTGAGCATTTCGAAAACCGCTGGGAGATCGCGCACAGGCGCGCCAAACTGAATACGCTTAGCGGCGTAAAGGTCGGCTTCACGGTAGGCCGCTTCCGCTATGCCCACCGCCTGGGCGGCCACGCCGAGACGGGCGTTGTTCATGAGCCACAGAGTGTACTTGGTAAGGCCCCGCTGACGCTCGCCAAGAAGCTCCGCGGGCGCGTTGTTAAATTGCAGCTCGCAGGTTGGGGAACCGTGGATGCCGAGCTTGTGTTCAAGCCGCCTTATTGTCATTTTGTCGTCGCGCTTATAGAGGAAAAACGAAAGTCCGCGCGCGCCCTTGCCCTTTTCCTCGCTACGGGCAAGTACCAGGCCGATTGTTCCACAGCCGTTGGTGATAAAGCGCTTGACCCCGTTCAGTCGCCACTGGCCGTCACTGCCAAGTACGGCCTTCAGATTCACCGACTGAAGATCGCTCCCTGCGTCCGGCTCGGTAAGAACCATCGCGGAATCCCATTCGCCGGAGCAGAGTTTTGGCAGGTATCTTTCTTTCTGATCCTCCGAGGCGAATTTGTTAATCGTTCCTGCGTTGTCCTGTTGCAGGCCGAAATTGAGAAATGAAGCGTCCGCCCTGGCGACTATCTCCGCCGCGATGCTGAGGATCGTGTTGGGCATGTTAAGGCCGCCGTACTTCCGCGGAATGACGAAACCCATCATGTCGGCTTTTGCCAGCATATCCAGCGCCTTTCGGGTCGCGGGGTGAAGGGTTACCTGGTTGTTCGCCAGGGTGGGGCCTGCTTCGTCAACAGCAGGCGCGTTAGGCGCTATATACTCGCCCGCGATCCCGCCGATGATATTCAGCACCATGCGGTATGAATCTTTCGCGTCTTCGGCGTCTTTGGGGGCGTGGGGGTACAGCTTCGCCTGGCTGAAATTTTCTTCTTTTAGATGGATGATGCGATCCAGATCAAGATGCTCCAATTGAAATAGAATATCTTCGTTGTCGGTTAAAAAGTTTTCCATACTGCAAATCTCCTACACTCTGGCCTTGTACGCTTTGATCATCCGGGGGATAACCTCGT
>Ga0268262_10002792_pt1 | contig 19738 bp, 18 predicted proteins | sample TergutNc150P3_FD_190354 | JGI IMG/M metagenome (GOLD analysis project Ga0268262, IMG submission 190354) | Nasutitermes corniger P3 segment gut microbial community from laboratory colony in Florida, USA - Nc150 P3 (SPAdes) (version 2) | ecosystem: Host-associated > Arthropoda: Insects >...
TGTCTGATATTAGAAATGAATTACATATTTCTGATGTTTTATTGGATGCTTGGGTGGTTGGCAATGGCACGGATAAACGTAAGATAGCACCTATTGCCAAACGCCTTGGTGTGACTGTAGAAGAGCTACGCGCGTGTGAGCCGTTGCTGTCGCATACAAGAAAAATGGATGAAAAGATAAAGAAGTTATTTAAAGATAATACCAACGGCAATAGTAATGACGGTGGAGCCGCTGTAACTGTAGAGTGATATAAAAAGCAATGTTTTTGGACTTCTTGGCGCAGTCACGCAACCTCAAACGAAAACGCCATAACATTCTCGACCGCCGCCGTCCCGTTCAACTGCCTGATGGCCTCGGCTTGCAACCCGGCGGCGTTATATAGCCGCTATCGCGAAACAGCCCGGCAGTAGCGGTTTCTAGCCCCGTTCCTACCTGCCTGTCACCCAGCCCATAATTTTTATTTGACTTCCCCCGTCCCCAAATATTATCTTATCTATATGCAGTATCCATTACAAAATGGGGTAGATTATGAATAATAAAGTCGAACTCTGGTTTGGTCTGTGCGACCTAGACATGAAGGGTGCGCACGGAATGTTGCAGACGAGGAATTACGTGTTGGCCTGATACTAGTGCCATCAGGTGATGGAGAAGGCGTTGAAGGCCTATATCGCATCTTTGTCGTTTGATGATCCGCCGAGGATACACTCGTTACCGAAGTTGGCTGAACGTACGGGATTGACAAACGAATTCTCGGATGAACAAAAGGATTTAATCAACTATACAGATCATCTTTTTGTAGAAGCAAGATACGCTGATTACAAGTCAGCGATTCTTTCACGGTTAACGCCGGAGTATTGTAAACAATTAATTGCTCAAACTGAGGAGTTTCTATCATGGATAAAGAAGAGGCTCTCAAAATAGCCGAAACGTATGCCGAGATAGTTGCCAAAGAATTTAATCCTAAGCGGATATTGCTCTTCGGCTCGTATTTGGATGGAACACCGCATGAGTACAGCGACATAGATATTGCTGTAATTTGCGATAAATACAAGGGGCCGGGCGACTGGTGGGACGGTGCGGCTCGCCTTACGTCTATATGTTGGGACGTAGACACATCGATAGAGCCGCATTTATTGGAACTTTCCGACGACCCGTGGGGTTTCGCGCACAAAGTATTGGAAACGGGAAAGGTGCTGTACCCCAAGGGCCGACAATAGGTATGATTATCCGCAAAACAAAAGGTTGCGTTTCAAGGTAGTCACGCAACCTCAAACGAAAACGCCATAACATTCTCAACCGCCGCCGTCCCGTTCAACTGCCTGATAGCTTCCGCTTGCAATCCGGCTGCGTCTTGCTTTACGTCGTCTTTGCTTTTCAGCATTTGACGCTGTTTTTGGACGATGGTCTCGTTGAGTTTGTTTATCTCTTCCTGCAAATCTACAATTTGCTGGAACGACAGCGAGGCGATATTGGCGGTCATATGTCCTTGCTTTTGCTTGATGTCGTTGCGCAGGTTGTCTATTTCACGGGCTAAAGCGTCTTCGCAGTCGTTGCGCCAGGCTTCCAATTCTCCGAGGCGTTGGACTAAGCTTATCTTGTTCGCGTCGTCTATCTCGGCGCGTTTGCGGGTTTGCAATGCGGTTCTTCTTTTGCTGAGCCGCCTGTCGGTCGCCGCCGAGCCTATTACCGTGGCGGGTATTTCCATCATCCGCTCGAATAATTTTTCGTCAATCTCTACGCCGCTGTCAGTGACCACGCTGACGAGCAGGTGTTCCTCTTTTTCGCCCTCTTTGCCGTAGGTGTAGATCAATTTGTCAACGGAGACCGCGCCGGTGAGTTTGCCGTTTTGGAAAAAGGCGGTTTGTTCCGCCAACGGGAGCGCGGAGTGGTTGAAGCGGATATGACTTGCCGGAGCGTCAAGTTTTTTCGCGGTGTCGCGCAGGTCTGTGTATATCGGTAAATTAGATTCGAGGAACGCGCAGCCTCCGGCTTTGGCGTTTTCCCATGAGGGGATGTAGCGTTTGCCGCGGTAGTCGAACGCTAAACTGCTGTCATTGACCCGCGCCGCGCCGTAGGCGGCGAAGAGGTCGAACTTCCAGCGGTTGAATTGCGTAAGCGACGCGCGTGTGCGGGTCTCGCAGTTCTTCAGTTTAGCGGTGACATCCTCATCAAAGAAATCCATAATCTGCTGTATGGTTTGATCTTTCTGCTCTTTGAGTATCTCGGCGTACTCTTGCTGTAAATTGTCGAATGCGCTGTTTATCTCGTCGTCGGTTCGGCAATTCTGTACTATGTCGTAAAATGTCCGCTCAAAGTCTATGCCGCGTTCCAACGCGCCGAGTATCTCGTCCGACGAACCGAATACGCCGCTGAAAAGCTGGAATTTCTGTTCAAGCAATTCATACACCCGCTTGTCGGCGGCGTTGTTTTGGTTTACGAAGTTCACCACAACCACGTCATACTTTTGTCCGTAACGATGGCAGCGTCCTATGCGCTGTTCAACGCGTTGCGGGTTCCACGGCAGGTCGTAGTTTACGACCATGCTGCAAAATTGCAAGTTGATGCCCTCGGCGGCGGCCTCCGTGCCTATGAGTATCGTGGCTCGGTCGCGGAACTCTTCCACAACGGCGGCCTTCATGTCGGCGGTCTTTGAGCCGCTGATCGTGCCGTCGTCTCTGTGGCGATCCTTCCACTCGGCGTATACCCGCGTGGAGATTATGTCGTTGTTGGAACCGTTGAGCAAAACAACCTGCCCCCCGTACCCGCCCACATTCAGGAGATCAAGAACGTACCGTTGCGTCCGCGTGCTCTCGGTGAATATGACCGCTTTGCGCTGTCCCTTGTTTTTCGCGACTTGCTCGAAACCGATCTTCAACGCCGTCAGAAGTTCGTCGCCTTTTGCGTCGCGGCGGATATTTTCGGCAAGGGCTTTAAGGCCGTGCAAAAATCCCTGCTCTCGGAGAACTTCCTGCCTGTCGAGCCGCTTATTATCATTATTAAGAGGCTCCTCGTCGGATTCGTCTCCGCCCTCGTACTCTTCGCTGTATTCGCCGTAGGTTTCAAAGTCGTCGGAGAGATCGTTTTCAAGATTGTCGTCGCAGCTTCTCAGCAAAGATTCTAACTTGTCGATCAGCGATTGCAGAGTTTTGGAGATCGCCGCCGAAGACGAGGCGAGAAGTTTGCGGATGATCATCGCCATAAGCTGCCGCCCGTTCTCCGGCAAGGCGTAGATGCGGTCGCGCTGTAAAAACTCCGACACGCGGTCGTATAACTCCTGCTCCGTAGCGCCGGGCGTATACGGTCTGGTGATAACCTGCCGGCGGGTGAGTTTGATGTAGCCGGTATCCACAATGTCTTTGCGTAAAGTACGCTTGCAGAAGTTCTTCAAGCGAGAGCGCAATTCAGGTATCGGCGTATCCGCGAAGACTGCGGCGTCGCCGAATATATGTTCATCTATGATGGTAGTCAACCCGTACATCTCTTTCAGATTGTTTTGAAGCGGCGTAGCCGTAAGGAGCAGCTTTTTCCTGTTGATCAAAGCCTGTTTTATCTCTTTGGCGCGGTTGCCGCCCGATTTCTTATATACATTGCGAAGCCTATGCGCCTCGTCGAGGATGACCAAGTCCCACGGCACCGCCCTAATGCTGTTGCCGCACTTCGCGGCAAACTCGTAGGAGCAGATAGCGACCGTCTTATCCTGCGCCGTTTGCGAGAATAAATTCGGAATCGCGCCCGCCCCTCTGCGTTTCTTTGGGCGTTCGATGATGGCGCAAGGTATGTTGAACTTCTCTTCCAATTCCGTCTTCCACTGAATACGCAAAGAGGCGGGCAGTATGAGCAAAATCCGCTGTTTGCGCTCCGCCCAAAACTGCGCGATAACAAGCCCCGCCTCAATCGTCTTCCCAAGCCCGACCTCGTCGGCAAGCAGACACCCGTTTGAAATCGGCGACCGCAGAGCGAAGAGCGCCGCCTCCACCTGATGCGGATTCAAATCGACCCGAACCCCGGACATAGACGACGCGAGCGCCTCTATCTCGCGTGTCGGGCGCGACAACGCGAGCTGCTCGGCGAAATATCGCTTTTGGTGCGGGGTGTAGATTGGGGTCATAGTGATAAAAGCCTTCCTATATCCATAGAATATATATTATGGGCGGCGGCAGAGGGGCTGAAAAAGATGTTTTTGAAGTCAACACCCCCGCCTATAATTTTAATTTGACTTCTCCCGTACCCAAATATTATCTTATATAAATATTGGAGACGCTGGATATTAACGGCAAATACCGACATGACCCCATTTTAAAAAGGAGGAACCATGAAAACGCCGATGCTTGAACGCGCAACGCATACGGATGTCCGGCTTTCCGTAGAGAATACGGCTGTCGCGGAAGAGGCGGCGGACAAGGAGACGCTGGAAAGGATAGCGTTCATGTCTTTCATAATCCCGGAATTCGGCGAAGCCTACAAGATGGAGAAGCGGAGGGCCTACTTATATCTAAAGGAATACGGCGGGATAGACTACATCTACAGGCATTGGTGGGCGTTGCACACGGACAATCCCCGCCACGCGCTTAGGGACATATTTGATATATGCAAGAAAAACGGCGGATACCTATGATCGTTTATCACGGGAGCTACACAGAAATATTGGAGATTGATCTCTCTAAAACAACGCCGAACAAAGACTTCGGTAAAGGCTTTTATGTTACGAAAGTCCGCGAGCAAGCCGAAAAATGGGCGGCGCGTAAAGGTGAAAAATATGGCAGTCAAGGGGTTGTTTCTGGCTTTCGGTTTAATGAAAACGCTTTTTTCGATAATAATTACAAGACATTGAGGTTCTCAGGATATACCGACGAATGGTTTGACTTTGTTGTGGCCAATAGAAACAACGAATCCGCAGCGGCTATCCACGATTATGATATTGTGGAGGGGCCCATTGCCGACGACTATATCGCTTCCAGAATAAGTAAATATATTAGGGGCAAGATATCTAAAGAAGAGTTTTTTGAGGAGTTGGCAAAATATCCTGAATCGCATCAAATTTGTTTTGTTACAAGCAAGTCTTTAGGTGAAATCGAGAGAATAGATTTGCTCGCTCTATGTGATATCGAAGATATAGGGCAATTCATAATAATCAGTCTGATGAACGATTATAATCTAACAGAGTTGAAAGCGGAAGACCTATATTTTACGAGCGACACATACGCAAATTTATGTGACGAGACAACGAAATTGTACGAAAAAACGTCGCGTGAATTATATGATATGCTTAAACATGAAAAACAGACGGTTATTGAAGCGGAAGCGCGGCTTTCTTAAACTCCTCCAAATTCCACTGCGTAGTATCGTCGTCTAAACCAAGCCGAACCGCTACGGTTAAATCGGCGGCGGCCTTGTCGTAGTCGCCGTTATCTCCGTGTATATAGGCGCGGCAGCAGTACGAATTCCTGTAATTAGGGTCTAACCGAATCGCTTCATTGTAATCAGCCAAGGCCTTGTCGTGGTCGCCCATGAAGTAATGCACAGAACCGCGTGAGTCGTACGCCTCCGCGTAATCGGGGTCAAGGCGTATCGCTTCGTTATAAGCGGCAATGGCTTTATCGTTGTCCTCAAAACGATATTTGTTGCCCAGATCGAGATACACTGCGGCGGTGGTCAATTCTTTCATCGAACGATTCTCCTTATGTATACATTGTTTTATAGAAAAGGTTTATTTATCGTATTATCGTAATCCCTCTTGCTTTCGTCCGGCGGCAGAAGGCTGACGCCCATACGTTCGGCCTCGTTTTTCATCCTCGAAACTTCACTCGTAGATTCAAAATACGCCCCGATGTAAGCCGTTATGTACTCGGAAGGATAGTGGGCTTTGAGGTAGGCCGCTTGGTAAGAGATATGCGCGTAGGCTACGGTATGTGCTTTGAGGATGCTGTATACGGCAAATTTTACGAGGAGGTCGTACACCTCTTTCGCGACCGTTTTGTCTATGCCTTGCGACACCGCGCCCTCAATGAACTTGCCGCCCATCTCTTCTATCTCGGCAGTCTGCTTCTTTCTAATCGCGTTACACAGAATATTCGCTTGCCCCATAGTAAAATTTCCCATAACTTGCGCGATGCGCATCACCTGCTCTTGGTAGACGATTACGCCGTAAGTTACGCCGAGAATCTTCTCAAGGCACGGGTGGGGATACTCGATTTTCTCTCTGCCGTGTTTGCGGTCATTGAACATATTGATATTGTACGTAGACCCGGGGCGATATAGGGCGACTATAGCGATAAGATCCTCCATGCCGCTCGGTTTCAGTTTGCACAGGCAGTCTTTAATGCCGTCAGACTCAAATTGGAATATGCCGGTTGTCTCGCCGCTGCCTAATAGGTCGAGCGTCTTTTGATCGCCGGCGGGCAATTTCCGCAAGTCAATATCTATGCCGTGGTATTTTTTGACAAGGCGTTGCGTGTCTTGGATGATGGAGAGGTTACGCATTCCCAAAAAGTCCATCTTGATTAGACCGATCTTTTCGAGGTGGTTCTTGTCGAACTGCGCCTCTATCTGATCGACGAATAGTTCATCCTTGCAGAGCGGCGCCCAATTTACAACCTCTCCCGGGGCAATGATAACGCTGCTGGATGGCCAGGGCTTCCAGATTAGGCCTTCAAGAACGGCGGCGTGGCGGAAGATATTCTTGTAGGCTTCGTTGTCGTGGATGAGGCCTTCAAGAACGGCGGCGTTACGTAAGACACTCTTGTCGGCGCTGTCGTCCATGAACGCGGTTATGGCGGCGGTCTTGAGCATATCGTCCGTTATAAGCGCAGAGATGGTTTTACTCTCGCTCATGGAGAATCCATTTACCCGCGCCACGTACTCAACTACCGACTTCGCTGTCATGGAACTGAAACATGTGGTACGGCAAACCGCATCCCACCCGTACTTTTCAACCAAGTAATCGACAAACGTGCGTTTATCGCGGTCGGCAATGTCTATTTCAATCTCGGGCATTGATATACGCTCAGGATTCAGGAATCGCTCGAAGACGAGGTCGAACTTTATGGGGTCTGCATCCGATATACCTATGGAGTAGACGACCAAGCTCCCCACCGCCGCCCCGCGGCAACGGAGCATTACGTCCATCTCTTTGGCTTTGCGTACTAAATCTTGGATCATGAGAAAATAGTCGGTAAAATTCGCGCTGTTGATCACCCCAAGCTCGTACTCAAGCCGCGCCTCAAGCTCCGGCGTAACTGTTTCGTAACGTTCTTTGAGACCGTTCCTCGCCAAGTGCGAAAGGTAGTCGGCCTGATCCTTAAATCCGTCAGGAACCTTCGCAATGGGCAGTTGCGGGTCTGCCGCAATGTCTACGTCGCAACGCTCCGCTATCTCAAGCGTATTCGTCATAGCCTCCGGAACATCGGGAAAGAGCTTAGCCATCTCCTCCGGCGATTTGAAGTATATCTGACCGTTGCCGAACCGCATACGGTTGGGGTCGTCCATCGTGGTACGCGTTTTTATGCAGAGCAGCATCTCGTGGCTCAACGCATCGCCGGCGTTTAGATAGTGCGTGTCGTTCGTCACAATAAACGGCACACCCATCTCGCGCCCGAGCTTTATAAGCCCCTCGCTGGCGGTACGCACCTCCGGAGTTCCGTCGTCTTGCAGTTCAAAGTAGAAATTCTCCTTGCCGAAGATGTCAATGTACTCTTCCGTCAATTTCCGCGCCCTGTCGATATCGCCGCGCAGAACCGCCTGCGGGATAGCCCCGGCCACGCAAGCCGACGTCGCGATTATGCCGTCGCTGTATTGGCGCAAAACCTCCATGTCGATTCGAGGCCTATTGTGAAATCCCTCCAAATATCCGATGGAGGAGAGGCGCATAAGATTTTTCCAACCGGCGTTGTTTTTAGCGATGAGAACGAGGTGACTATATGAGGAAGACATCTTATCCTTGCGGGAATAAGGCGCGACGTAGGCTTCAAAGCCGAGAATCGGCTTTATGCCGGCCTTCTTGCACTCCAGAAAAAATGCAACGGCCCCGAATAACCCCCCGTGGTCGGTTATCGCGACGGCGGGCATACCGAACTCTTTAGCTTTCCTGACGAGATCCTTGACTCTTATCGTACTGTCGAGGAAACTGTATTCGGTGTGGTTATGCAGTGATACGAAGTTTGCGGCCATAATATTCCCCCAAAGTTAACGTTATCGGTTGGTTTTCACATAACAGAGTATAAGCCGCAAATATCGTGCCAACGTCCGGATGTGCTTTAAATGGCGTTTTGGGTCTATCAACGAACGTCTATGCGGTAATTTTTTCCGAGTGTCGGATAATTTTTGCCGATTATAGCGAAAATAGGCCTGATTTTTAAAGGTTTTAAATGGGGTACTGGGAAGATTTTGCCGAGTATGCGAGAATTGGCCTGAAATTAAACATTTTTTTGGATCAATATAGATAACAGTTTACCGCCGACATCCGATTTTTGTGTAAAAAATTAGTTTTAGGGGGCATTACCAATATCTTTACGTAGTAGCTCTAACATTTTTTCACCATGTCCTATTATTGTTGATGAATTCCATCCTGCTGCTTGTGCTATCTTTGCCATTATTTTGAGTTTTAAACTTTGTTCAATTGTATTTTCACAGTGGATAATTTTAGCCGCCGGTTCCAAATTACTAAATTTAGCATTCGCGCTAACATCAACTAGGCATAAATTCCCAAAATTATGTAACAACGTATCATCCAATCGTTTATGTTCCTCATTTTTATCAGGCGTTTGAGGAGAAAAATGCTCTAATGAATTTCTAAATAGAAATTTCCAATCACTATTAGGTTTTATGATGTCGTTATAACCGTCTCGCCATAAAATATAATCCAAATAAGTATAAACTATGCGTTCCATATCTTGGTAAGCATTTTTTGTCTTATTATATTTTTCCAAGGCATCCTTCACCTTTTGTCTGCAATAATGCTCAATCTTATCCAAAAAAGATTTACCATTAATATCAGATAATAAAGTATCATCTCTCAAAAATTCTGTAATCCAAGCCATTGCTTTGGGAGATGTATAAGTTATTCTTAACGCGGATTGCAATGTTCTTAATTTTCTATTTATGTAGCTATCACCATCTTTTTCATCGCCAAAGGTTCCTTTATAGTACGGATTTTTGTCTCGTTGACTTATTTTTTTTAAAGACCAGTCACCATCAGTTTTTTCTTTTTCGTAATCTCTCTTAATGATAAATTTATCAAATAGAAATCTGTACTTTAACAAGTGAAATATAAAAGATCTAATATTTTCAGGGTTACGATAGTAGTCTGATTTGTACATACCCAATAAATCTTTATCATCTAACGATACGTTAATACCCCTTACTAGCATATTTATATGTATTAAAAAATACGGGAATTCTATAATGGATTTAAAGGTAATGCTACTGCTACTGCTTTCACTTGACTCATCGTTAGGTTTAGTTCCAGCGTTATCATTGTACTCTGACTTATCACCTAAAAGATCTTTTAAAGATCTGATTCTAGTGCGGTCTGTATCATTTATTATTATATTGGTGAAGTCTTCATATGTCGTTGGTTTGAATTCATTCCATGTTTCGCCAAAGATGCTTGTCCTTGTTTTTGTGTCGAAATTCATTTGAACATAACAATCCATATCGGAACAAGCGTTCCAAATTATGGAAAAAAGCAGTTTGTCTTTATCGGATTCTAACACGCCCATCATTCTTGCTTTTATTATATCTTGTGCCTCTAATTGTTCTCCTCTAGTATTCATTATCTCAAAATAATGATTTAAGTCCGTACCATCTGGAACTTCGATTCGTAATAATTTTACGTGGTTTAAACGATTTTTTATTTTTTCTGAGATGTTTTCACGTTCAATGTACTCCTTTATTATTTTATATCCACAAATAATTTCTTCGGAATAATTTTTTTCCATAGAGAGATCCGTCTTTTCACTCAATTCCAAAAGATTTTTGAGCGTGTTGTTGGAGGCGTCTCTGATTTGAAAAGTTAAACTTTCAGAAGGAACGTATATATCTAAATATTTACATAGAATATACAATGTCGTCAATCGCTGCTGTCCATCTATAAGTTCATACGTATCATCTTTTGTTGACACAATTAAATTGCCAAGATAGTAGCAGTTCTCTTCAAATGTTAGAATATCATCAAGCAGTTGGTCTATTTCATCTTTGCCCCAGGCATAGTTCCGTTGGTAAATAGGAACAACATACTTGGGATCACTCTTAGTGAAAACATCGGCTACAGAAAGTTCGGTAATTCCTTCACACATATCTGTTAATGTGGTCATAATTAATTAGTCACTTTCTCACTATTTAAGTAGTAGTTATAAAGATTAGCGTATTTTGTTTTTTTCTCGTGACGTTCCTCAAGGTGTGGAAGTCCCATAGAAAATATATCATCATGATACATTGCCTCACTAATTATTTGAAACATACGCGTATCTTTCGCATATTTATTTATAGATAATTCATCAACCCTATCCTTTTCTATGCGTAGGTAATATGCCCATCTAAAAAAATAATCTATCGTACCTTTCTCCGGTTTGTCGTAAAATCTATCAACATAAAGCAAAAGCGCCGCCTCATATATCTTTTTTACATAATGTTCGTTGGGAACGAGAGGAATCTCCCTATTACCGCGTTTTTCTTTAACGATACTATGAATTTTATTCAACAAATTACGGTACCGCTGTACAAAATAAAAAAATGGTTTTCCTGCAATTATTTCTTGATCTAATTGAAAAATATTTTCACATCTGTTTTCATCGCTCCATTGATGTTGCAGATGATATTTAGCAAAATTGTAATCACTATTGACTTTTATTCCTTTAAAAGCATCTATTTTTTTGCTATCAAAATTGAGATTTCCTCTTTTACGTGCGTTGCCCAAACCATCCTTTAGTTTTATCCATTGTCTTATAGGGTATAGGTAGTATTCAAATAAATCAGCTAAATTTACTTCGCCGTCTTTCTCTTTGTTAAGAGTTTCCCATTCATTTATAATATTCTTTGTGGTATCGTCAATGACGCTATTTTCGCCCACCATCTCCCTTAGATGATACGCTTTCAATAGGTCGTGTGGGTAAAGTGGCTTTCCTCTTGAATTTTGAGAGTCAAACAATTGAAACGCCTCTTGTTCACTATCCGTAACTATTTTCACAAATTCACAATTTTTAAGAATGTAATCCTTGTATTTTTGTTTTTGCGGATCATCAATTTTCTTTAATAATTCCAAAATATTGTTGTAGTTCTTTTTTATATGCTCTTGTGAAGCTGTTGAAAAATTACAATCTAACAGATATAAATCGTTCTTTTTAAGAGCGTAAAGTAAAATTGTCAAAGAAATTAATCTCTGTTGCCCATCCACGATATTGTATTGATTATCTTTATGCAAGATAATAGTTCCTATTCTATATTTATTCTTGCCACTATCCATAGAGTCTTTAATATCGCCGACCAAATGCCGAATGCTCTTCTCACCCCATTTATACGGCCTTTGGTAATCAGGGATCGTTAAATTTTGTAATTTAAGCATTTCTTCGACGGAAACAATGTTTAGTTCTTTTAACATTTTTTTACCTTTCACTTACGCAACGAACAAAGTAAACTCCTACTTATAAAATAATATATGGATTTTAAAAAGTCAATACTTTTATAATTTTTTTGGGGAATTATATACATAACTCCGCATATTCCCCGAATTCCCCGCCGAACGCCCCCGAATTCCGCCGAGCGGACGGCGCAGAATCAAGTAATTAATTCCCTTTTTTTTACACGCATAGCCGGCTCAATTTCTAAGCCGAAACCCGGCTATTTTAGTCGCCCCTCATACGTCCCCGCTCTCGGACCCCCTGCTTTTATATAGTATACGTCAATTTGCCCGCAAATGGCGTGCCAACACTTATTCTGCGCTTTAAATGCTGTTTTGTGGATGTAAACAGACGCGTATGCGGCAATTTTTTTCTAGTATCGGGTAATTTTTGCCGTCTATACCTAAAATAGGCCTAATTTTTAAAGTTTTTAAATAGGTTGCTAGGAAAATTTTGCCGACTATACGATAATTGGCCTGAAATTAAACAGTTTTTTGGATCAATTAAACAAAAAAAGGGCATAGGTAAGTCCAATATGATGACTAGTAGTGTATATTGTATTCGATTTAATTGCGTCCGCACTGCGGACGCAATCTTATATATCTAAGTTAACGCTATCTCTTTATATTGTGTTTATGTGTGCATACGATAAACATAAAGTATAACACATAGCGGTTTACGCGTTTTTTAGGCGGATCCGACTGAAACAATGGGTGAAACGGCGCGATTTGGGCTGAAAAGGACGGTTTGACGGCGGCGGAGGGGGCGAAAACGGCTTAAAAAGCGGGTTTTGAGGGTTTTTTAGGTGAAATTGTAAAAAAATTATTGATTTTCGGAAAAAAGTATTATATTATAAGTAGGATAAGTCTGATTGAGGCGATACGCGGTTTTTGAGGTAAGGCGGGGATATATTATGAAGTCTATGGCTTTGGTTTTACCGACAGCAACGTTTGAGTTCAAGTCTGCGGCGCAGAGCAGAGACGTGCGCTGTGGCGGCGGTGCGTCTGCATATGGTATGATAGGGTTACTCGATAGGATACCCCCCCCCCCCCCCCCCCCCCCCCATATCACTATACAAGGTGTGTTGCTGTATCATAGTGAGTTACAACGAGTTATCCGTTCCTATTTCACATACCGTTTTAACGATATTTGGCCATTTTGCTGCGTATCAACAAGTATCGTTACTTCTTATGTTTCGATCATCTGTCGTATTGACGGATGCTTCCACCAAAATAACAGTCAACACTGTAGGTACTCTGCGGCCAAAGTACGCCGTACCGCCAAAAGGGACAATTACGTCCCCAAACGGCAGAAAGGGGAAAATTCAATTTGTAGGGGCGTGAGAGGTAGAAATAAACGAGACGTTCATGATAAACCGCATCTAGAACGTTTAATATAGAAACAGCGGTAAAAAACAAAGGAGGTAGTTGTGGCAACATGTAAGTATTGCGGTTGGGAATCTTACGGTTCCGGTTGTCCAAATAGTCCTACGGGGAATCACGAACATAGTGATGATGAAAAACACTGTGTTTATTGCGGTTGGGAAAATTACGGCTCTGGCTGTCCCTATAGTCCTACGGGGAATCATGTGCACGGATCAGGGGCAAAGAAATGTAAGCATTGCGGTTGGGAATCTTACGGTTCTGGTTGTCCCTATAGTCCTACGGGGAACCACGAGATGTAAGTCTAACATAGCAGGCCTTGTCGTATATGACGGTAAGGCTTGCTATTAAATCTATAAAAGCTTGTTTTTGCGGGGAAACAGATTTTTAACACTTGCAATAGAGGATAAAGAAAATGACAAAGAGACCGAATCTATTTAAATGCGCTACGAGTGAACTGTCTCAGGATGGTTTTTTCGCGTGGTTGATACAGTGGGCTGACGAGAGCTATAGAGGTCTCAATGAAGGCCTCGTTAGCTGTGCACAGGATTTTGTCAGGTACTTAATATCAAAACAGTTGCCGTCGTATGAAAAACCGATTATAAAAAGCGTATGCGGAAGACAGTGGGATAATATAGATATATGGGCTGAAATTAACGACGAAATCTTTATTGTTGTCGAAGACAAAACATATACAGGAGAGCATTCGAATCAGTTGGAAAGATATATAGAAACTGCCGACAAATATTGTGTAGAAAAAAATTACACGTTGGTTTGCATATACCTGAAAACGGGTACGGAGGCCAAATCTTTCCTTGAGCAAGTTGTGGAAAAGGGGTTTGCTGTTGTGGAAAGGAAAGACTTGTTAGGTAAATTCCTTCCGTATAAGAATAAAATAAACAGTGATATTTTTAGCGATTTCGTTGAAAAAATACAAGAACAGGAGGATCGCGAAAATAGTTTTGAAACCGAATTAATTAAAGATTGGCATTGGGACAGTTGGATTGGATTTTATCGATATTTAGAATCTCAAATAGATGTAAGGGGTTGGAATTACGTACCTAACCAATCTGGCGGGTTTATGGGGTTGTGGTGGCCATACCATATTTGGAAAACCGCCCATGTATATCTACAGATTGAGAAGGGAAAACTGTGTTTCAAGATAGGTGAAGTATACGAAAACCGCAAAGAACTGAGAAACGAATTGCATTCGATCATAATGTCAAATGCAGAAAAAGAAAACAAACACGAATTTATCAAGAAACCGCAAAGATTTGGCAACGGGCTTAGCATGACCGTAGCTGTGGTAAATCAAGAAGATTGGCTTGGTCCTAATGACGCGCCTATTGATAAAGAGAAAGTTGTAAATAAATTAAAAGAATATGAATTTTTTTTAGAGAAGTGCGTAAACGTTTAATTCATGTCAAAGTTTTTTGCTCACATTCCATGTACTCTTTCATGTCCTCAAGCGGCGCGTCGAAGTCATCCGCCATCCACATCTTTCCCTTCATACAGCCGCGTCCGAAGGGAAGCCCGGCCGGTTTGCTCGGTTGATCTGTTTTAGCGGCAGGGACAAATGGAAGACCGTCCATGCTCACGGTTTGGCGCAGGAATAGGTTCACCGCCGAAGTCATGTCCAACCCTAACGCTTTGAATATCTGCTGCGCGCGGGTCGTTGTTTCGCTGTCGGTTAGAATGCTAATGTTTGTCGTTGACATATTGTACGCCTCCTTTGTAATAAATATATGTTTCTGAATTTTGGAATGCGCAAATTTTGTATATTGTTTTTTGCGTCAATAAAAAAACGCAGAGGCTGACCTATATAGTCGCGCCCCTGCGGTACCGTAAATCGTCAACAGAATCCTCCGCCCGACCCCTACCCCACGCTGGCGACGTGCTCCAGTTCAGACTGGGAGAGCACCTTCTCGATGTTGAGGAGGATCTTGACCGACCCTTTGGCCTTCGCCATGCCGAGGATGAAAGCGGTGTCCACGCTGGAGCCGAAGGCGGGGGGTTCCTCGATCTCCTCGCCCTTGATGTCGAGCACCTCGGAGACGGAATCGACCAATATCCCGATCTGGACGCTGCCGAACTGGCCGGCTACGTCCACGACGATGATGCAGGTCTGGTCGGTGTCGGCGGCGGGTTCGAGCTCGAACTTTCGGCGCAGGTCGATCACCGGGATGACCTTGCCGCGCAGGTTGATCACCCCGCGCACGAAGACGGGCGTTCTCGGCAGGCCGGTTATGGGCAGGAGCCCGATGATTTCACGGACTTTCAGGATTTCAAGCCCGTACTCCTCGTCCGCGAGCTTGAAGGTCAGGTACTTCCCGGCCAAGCTCGCGGCGGGCGTTCCGCCGGACGGCGGCGCAACGGCTGCGTCAGACATAATTACCTCCCAAACGGTCGTCCGCCGCGCGGAAAGGCCCGCGAAGGGGCCGGCAGGGGCGGCGGAAGGGTTAACTTTTGAACGCTAAACGCTGTACTTATCTAATTATATACTATGCGCAAAGCAATATCAAGCCATAAAGTCAAAAATTTCAAAATCAACGTCAAAATAAAAATAAAAAAAAATAAAAAAATATTTGCAAAATAGAAAACATGAAATTATTTTAGTATATCGCAGGTGATTTAAGGGGCCTGGGCGGTAGACGGGGATTTCGGCTGAAATTGGGGTAAAATGCGGAAATTAGCCCGTTTGGGCGGTTTTTGGGGGCTGACGGGGGGCGGGAAGCGGGTTTAAACGCTACCGATTCGGGGGTGAATAGGTCGAAAACGTAAAATATCCGTAAAAAAGTAAACTATTGCTATCCACCATACGTTTGTTAGGGGAAGGTCAATGGAACAGAAGATTCAGGAGCTAACCGACAAGATTTACAAGGAAGGCGTGGAGAAGGGCGAGGCTAAGGCTAAGGACATAGTGTCCGAGGCCGAAAGCAAGGCGGCCGCCATCGTCAAGGAGGCCAAGGCGCAGGCGGAGAAGCTCGTCGCCGACGCCCGCAAGCAGGCCGAGGACCTCAAGCGCAACGCCGAGTCCGAACTCAAAAACTCCGGTGCGCAGGCCGTCGCTTCTATAAAGAATAGGATCGTCAACCTGATCTCCGCCAAGGTGCTCGACGACTCGGCGGGCAAGACGCTCTCCGACCCGGGGACGCTCAAAGAGTTCGTCTCCGCCGCCATCCAGAACTGGAAGATGGCGGGCGGCGAAGCCCCCGACTTGGAAGTCCTCCTCCCCGCCGCCAAGCAGGACGAGCTCCAAAGGAGCTTCAACGTTGGCGCGGGACAGGCGCTCGCCGCTGGGGTGACGGTCAACTTCTCGGCGGACATAAAAGCCGGGTTCCGTATCGGCCCGTCCGACGGCACGTACAAGATCAGCCTTACGGACGAGGATTTCAAAGAGTTCTTTAAGGAATACCTGCGCCCCAAAACGCGCGCGTACCTTTTCGGAGAGTAAACGGGACATTCGATGGCACGCAATTACTACTATCTGATAGCGGGTCTGCCCGATCTGATGAGGGAGGACAGCAAGAACGCCCCCTCGTTCCGCGTCGTCGCGGACGAGATACGGCAGGAGGTCGCGCCGTCGGATTTTGAGTTCGTGAGGGCGATGACGCTCCCCATAGACAACCGCAACCTCGTCAACATCCTCACGCACAGCGGCGAGGAGTTTGACGGACGCGGCAACTTCTCCAAAGAGGAGCTGACCAAGGGGTCTATCGACCTGCCCGAATACATGCAGGTGTTCTTGGCGGCCCACAAGGAGAACCGCCAGCTGTTCCCCGGATTAACGCCCTTAGACCAGCTCACTTGGCTCTTCTATGAGGAGATGGCGGGGCTGAATAACGCATTTGTCAGGGAGTGGTTCGACTTCGAGATCAGTCTGCGGAACGTGATTGTCGGCATGAACGTGAGGAAGGGTCTGGGGCATATCGACGCAATCGCCACAGAAAGAGACCGCCCGATAGCGCTCACGCTTGTGGGACGCGGCGAAGTCGCCGAAGCGGTGTTGCGCTCGTCTTCGCCCGATTTCGGGCTGTCGGGGGCGTTCCCGTGGGTTGACAAGGTTATCGCGCTCGGGCGCGGCGGGTTGACCGAGATGGAGAAGGGGATAGACGATTTGCGCTGGGAAATGCTGACCGATATGACGATGTTCATACCGTTCTTCCATGTGGAGACCGTCGCGGCGTTTGTGCAGAAGCTGTTGATCGTGGAGAGGTGGATGAAATTGGAACCGGTGGCGGGGAAGGCTCGGTTGGATAAATTGATAGATGAGATGATGGCGAGCTTTGTCATGCCTGAAGGCTTTTGATGTATGTATAATAGAGCGGTTCTTTGGATGAGTCTTTTGGTGGCGGTCGGCGGCGGGATTGCGGGTAGGGCGTATGGCTTTGTTAGTTCGGGCGCGGGAAGAGGTACAATAACGAGTATAAAAAGTCTTAACGAGATATATCCGAATTTAGGTTTCATTGTATATGGGGGGCTGATTTGTTTGGCGGTAGTTGTGGTTTTGTTGGCGCGTAATAAGCGTAAGCGAGACGGTTCTAAAAGAGAAAGTGACGGCGGAACACAGGTATGGAAAGGAAGTGCGAAGCAATATCAATATAACGGCATGAACCAAAAGACCGTTCTTTGGATCGTCGGTATTTTGTTGTCGATTAGCGGCTTGTGCGGGATTGTAGTGCTTGTGTTTGCGTTAAGATGAGTAGGTGGGAAAGATGACGCGGTTTATAGGAAAGATTAATAGAGCGGTTCTTTTGGTGATAGTCGGCGGTTGGGTTAAGGTTGAGGCGGTTATGCCGTGCCGTGATTGCGGTAAGGCGCTTGACAAGTTAGATGAAATTTGGCCGGGGTTAAGCGTTATTGTAATAGCGGGTGCGGCGGCGCTGTGTGTGGGGTCGTTATTTTGGTTTAAGCGCAACGGTACTAAACGTTGAAAAAGGATATCAATAATGCCTTGCGATAGTGTAAAAAATTGCGCTTGTTCCAGCGCAAGTTGCCCGCGCCACAAAAAGTGTTGCGAGTGCGTTGCGTATCACAAAAAAGACGGTAGTCTTCCGGCGTGTTTGAAGGGTAGTCATTAAATAGGTTCTGGATTGCTTCGCTACGCTCGCAATGACGGCATTGCGAGGAGCGAAGCGACGAAGCCAATCCAGAAAGTATCAAAACATTGTAAAAAATAAGTTTGCGGATAAACGGATAAACGGAGGAAATCGAAAACATGAGCACCAAGGGAAAAGTGACCGGCATTGTTGCGAACTTGGTCACGATCGAAGTTGACGGCCCGGTAGCCCAGAACGAGATCTGCTACATCGATCTCAAAGGCACCAAGCTGATGGCCGAGGTGATCAAGATCGGCGGCAAGAACGCATACGTGCAGGTGTTCGAGAGTACGCGCGGGCTTTACGTCGGGTGTACGGCGGAGTTCGCCGGGCACATGCTTGAGGTGACGCTCGGTCCCGGCATGCTTAAAAAGAACTACGACGGTCTGCAAAACGACCTCGACGCGATGGAGGGGGTCTTCCTCAAGCGCGGCGACTATACCAAGCCGCTCGACGAGGCCAAGAAGTGGCGTTTCACGCCCCTCGCGAAGGCCGGCGACACCGTCCGCGCATCCGATTGGCTCGGCAATGTGAAGGAAGGGTGGATAGACCACAAGATCATGGTGCCGTTCAACATGCACGGCACGTACACGATCAAGAGCGTCGTCTCCGAGGGCGATTACAATATTAAGGAGACCATAGCGGTTCTCTCCGACGGCTCTAAAGATTATAACGTTACTATGGCTATGAAGTGGCCGGTGAAGGTGGAGGTCGGCGGTTACAAGAACAAGCCGCGCCCGTTCAAGGTCATGGCGACGGGCGTCCGTACTATAGACACGCTCAACCCGATCACCGAAGGCGGGACGGGGTTCATCCCGGGGCCTTTCGGTTGCGGCAAGACGGTTATGCAGCACGCCCTTTCCAAATACGCCGAGGCCGACTTGATTATCGTCGTGGCCTGCGGCGAGCGCGCCAACGAGGTTGTGGAGATCTTCACCGAGTTCCCGGAACTCGACGACCCGCGCACAGGCCGCAAACTCATCGAGCGTATGATTATTATATGCAATACGTCTAACATGCCCGTCGCGGCCCGCGAGGCCAGCGTTTATACGGGTATGACGATTGCCGAATACTACCGTATGATGGGCCTCAAGGTTCTGCTTTTGGCCGACTCGACCTCCCGCTGGGCGCAGGCGCTCCGCGAGATGTCCAACCGTATGGAGGAGCTGCCCGGCCCCGACGCGTTCCCTATGGACTTGCCGGCGGTTATCTCGCAGTTCTACTCCCGCGCCGGATTCGTGTACTTGAACAACGGCAAGACGGGTTCCATCACCTTCATAGGGACGGTCAGCCCCGCCGGCGGTAACTTGAAGGAGCCGGTCACGGAGTCTACGAAGAAGGCGGCGCGTTGTTTCTACGCGCTCGGTCAGGGACGCGCCGACTCGAAGCGTTATCCGGCGGTAGACCCGATAGACAGCTATTCGAAGTACCTTGAGTACGACGAGGTGATTGAGTATCTCGACAAGGAGATAGAGCCGGGCTGGGTGAAAAAAGTCGAAGTTCTCAAGAATACGTTGCTGCGCGGCAAGGAAGCCCGCGACCAGATCAACATCTTGGGCGACGACGGCGTGCCGCTCGACTACCACATCATCTTCAACAAGTCGGAGGTCATCGACTTCGTGATTTTGCAGCAGGACGCTTTCGA
>Ga0268262_10002793_pt1 | contig 19726 bp, 9 predicted proteins | sample TergutNc150P3_FD_190354 | JGI IMG/M metagenome (GOLD analysis project Ga0268262, IMG submission 190354) | Nasutitermes corniger P3 segment gut microbial community from laboratory colony in Florida, USA - Nc150 P3 (SPAdes) (version 2) | ecosystem: Host-associated > Arthropoda: Insects > Digestive...
CACAACAATAAACAGCAAAAAAAACAAAAAAACATCAATTTTTTACGCTATTTTCTCATTACTCATGGAAAAATGCCGTCCGCTTTTAGGAATGGCTTTTTTAATACAAATCAAAGAAGAAAGGAGTATTTAACATGAAAAAGATTTTCAAACTAATTGGAATTATTGCTGTTATAGCGATAATCGGCTTTTCGATGGCTTGCAGCGGCGGAGATGGTGGAGGTGGCGGTGGAACTGGCGGCGGCGACGGTAATAATTCTACTCCTGAACCAGGCAAAGACGCTGTTTTATCAAAACTTTTATTTGACAATGATGAGGTAAATTTAGGTACCGCTATAACATCTGCAGAGTGGGAAAATGTGACTGCTTTGTACAATCTGAATACGCAGCAGACCGCCATATACTTGCTTGTTGATGCGAATAAGTCAGTTGCAATTATACCTACAGCCGGCGTAAAAGACAAGGTTGAAGTTGCGGTAACTGATAATTATACCAAGCCTGCAACTTTTAATACACAAACCAGTATTCAAATTAAGGCTGGCGATTATGCTATTTTTAAAGTAACGGCTGAAGACGAGGTTACCATTAATTATTATGCCGTGAGCATAAGAACAATATCTATTTATTTAAAAATAGCAGCTAGTGATGATGTTTATGGCGACCGCGTCGGTTCATTGAATGCTCTTGGCAATTTAGCTGAGATAAATATATACAATGCGGATAAAAATAATGCGACAGTTACACTTACACTTTATCTTCCCACAGTATTTAATGATGTAGTAACGAGAATTGTCAAAACAGGCAAATCCGAAACCGTTACCGATGCGAGTTTTACTGATAGCGCTATTTATAACAGCGGCAGTAAGCCTGTATTTAACTTTGATAATGAAGATAAAATTTATGTAAAAATAACCGTAGCGAATGGTATAACTGTGTATTGCGCCTATAAGGTACTTATCAAAAGGGATGCGTCGCTTAAATCAATTATATTTGCAAATGATTATTCTGTTAACTCTTTAGGAACGCCTGCAAATACCCTGGCTGGAGTTACCAATGCGGGATATATATTAATGTCGATTTCACAGCCGAGTCCCGGGTTTAATATTGCAGTTACCGCAAATGATCCGGAAGCGGCAGTAACCTTTGGGAAATCAACAGACGCTGAAGGAACATGGACAGCGGCTGCAAAAACTATACAATTCGCTGATAATGAATTTCTGGGTGTAAAGGTAGTATCCTACAACGAACAGATTACCAACTATTACAAGATCAGCGTGGAACTTCTGTATTCTATGGAGATTCCCCGCGGAACGCCGAAGTTGTACAATACGACTGATAATAGCGATTCTACCTATGTTGATTCTCTCTGGGACACTATTGACTGGATACCGGTATCCAGATTGAATCGCGACGAAACATATGATACCTCCTTCTATAATAATCCAACTACCACAGGGAAGGCAAAACTCTACTGGGATGAAGATGGTCTGTGGCTGTATGTCGATGTAACAACCAATAATATATCAACCAATTCCGGCTATGAGCACAACGGCTCATCGGTAGAGCTCTTTATTAACGAAGCGTATCCTTCTATTAAAACAGGGAACTTCAATGACATTGGCGGACAGTACCGCCTTGACTCAAACGGCGCAGTATCAGGCACTCCTTCCGCCGCCGCAACCGCGATGACCAATCTGAACAAGTATAAAACCTTCAGAACCTCCGGCGGCTATGCAGTAATATTCCAGGCTCCCTGGCGCTTCAACTCATCATACCCGATTACAGCAGATAAAGACCTCAGCCTTGAAATTCAAATTAACGCAGCAGATGATAGTAAGACCAGACGCGTCGGAGTGCTCAAATGGTACAATTCCGTAGACTACACCTACCAGAATGCATCGGCGCTGGCCCCCGGCAAATTGAAGGCCGCCGAATAAGGGTAACGCTCATTGTCAGTCACCAATTTTTGATGACTGGCACTGGAAGGTAATGCAACAGTGACTAACCACTTTTGCGTAACATTCTTAATTTAATGCGCGATTAAGATGTATGCCGAATAAAATTCTTGAGGGGTGGTCGATAAAAAAGTGCCGCGCCCCGTCGCGGTGCTTTTTTATCGAACAGGACCCCCAAGAAAATTCTTGGGCATACATCTTGCCCTCACTTTAAAATAAAGCCTGATAGCAGTTTTAAGAGCCTAAATGGAAATCGTTCTGGTGTCAGGCACTTTTCCCATAACATTACCATATTTTTCTTATTTTATGTATTATATTTTATTTATTTGTTTTTTGTCAAATAAGTAAATTCATTATATAGAATTGCTTAATTTAAAGCCGTATGTTATATTTAAACATGGATAGTAAAGAATTAAATGAAATAACGGGACGGCTTGAAAAAATAATTTCTTTACTTGAAGTTATTTCAAAGCCTCAACCGCTTATTTATAAAGTTTTAAACGGAATTGCAACAGGGGCAGGGATTCTTGGTATTCTTGGGGCGATTGAAATTATAAGGTCGTGGATGTTTGGAGGTTAATTATGGAATGGAAAATTATTTTTACAATTTCAATGTTTATAATCTCAGGTTCGCTGTTTTTTATCTCACATAAATATTTAAGAAATAAATAACTCTTTGTCCCTTCGTGTATCACGCCCCGGTGTCAGTCACTAGTTTTTGATGACTGGCACTGGAAGGTAATGCAACAGTGACTTATACCACTTTTGCATAACATTCTTAATTTAATGCGCGATTAAGATGTATGCCTAATAAAATTCTTGAGTACAGGCGGACAGCCGCGCGTGATGGAAAAACATCTTTCGGGATTCTTAGCAGGAGAGACTGGTGTACTGCTTTGTATAGAAATGAAATGCTTCATTTCTGATATTATTTAAAGAGAACATAATGGTACACCTGGCTCGTAGGCGGCGTTCCCCCGAAGTTTTTCCAGCGCGCGCGGCTGCCCGCCTGTACTAAATAAATTCTTGGGCATACATCTTGCCCACACTTTAAAATAAACCCTGATAGCAGTTTTAAGAGCCTAAATGGAAATCGCCCTGGTGTCAGGCACTTTTCCCTCGAGAATCTTTCCCTCTTCCCTTTGTGATCTTTGTTACTTTGTGCTTCGTGTGAAAATTTTTCGAAAAAATTTTTCATTTTCAGTCAAGCAAAATGCCACTCTCACGCCATATATAGGCGAACCTTTTTTAAGGTTCGGGAGTAAAACATGAAAACAACCAATCAAAATCCCGCTCAGTACGAGTGTGGCTCATTCCCTTTCTGGGATTGGGATCGTATCTTGGACATCCGCTATGACGAGGTGTTCAAAGCCGTATTCACCAAAGACACAACGAATTCAAGAACTGCATTGTCGAAATTGATTTCAGCGCTTATAGGGCGTACTGTCGAGGTGGAAGCCATTATTGCCAACGAACCGCCTATTGACGACACGAGGCAAAGGTATTTACGTTTCGACGTAGTTTGTAAGACAAAAGAAGGCGAATTTGTCAACGTTGAAATGTCGTTTAATCCCAATGCCAGCGAACAGGTTCGGCTCGAGTACCATGTAGCAAGGTTATTTGTCGGACAGGGTATCCACGGGGAAGGTAAAACTTTTTATGATTTAAAAGAGACATATCAAATTGCCATTTTGGCAAAATATCAATTTTTCCCGGACGAAGAGCTTATACACGACTTTTTATACTATGATCCAAAAACACGTGTCTCGCTTGGCGGAAAGACCAGAATAATTACTATTGAACTGGTAAAGACAGAGCCCGTAGTTGAAAAGCCTGTTGAAGAGATGACGACCTCAGAACTATGGGCGGTATTTTTTCAATATTTGACAGACGAGGGAAAAAGAGGTAAGATAATGGAAATAGTCAAACGCGAGGAGGGCATAGCGATGGCAGTAGAAACTCTATCAAATATAACACAAGATGAAATAGAATACGCCCGCTTGTCTAATTTGATAAAAAGCGAACTCGACTGGCGAACCGGACTATATGAAGCCGAACATAAAGGCCGCAACGAAGCCAGTTTTGACATTGCCCGGAATCTTAAAAAGATGGGATTATCCATTTCTCAAATAGCCGAAGGAACCGGGTTATCTGTGGAGACTATAGCCCAATTATAATACATAAAACTTAATTCTCTAAGCCAGATGTTTCTTAAGCGTAGCATATATTTTTTTAGGAACAATAGGTTTCGCGACATGATCAGTCATGCCCGCCGCCAGACACTTTTCAATGTCTTCCTTAAAAACATCCGCAGTCATGGCAATTATTGGAATTTGCTTGTCTTTTCTGCCTGAATTTACTTCAAAAGCGCGTATTTCACGAGTCGCTTCGTCTCCGTTCATTTCCGGCATGTTAATGTCCATGAGAATCAAATTGTATTTATCGGGATTTTCCGTAAACCTGGAAACGGCGATTTTGCCGGTCTCTACATAGTCTATGGCGATGCCGGTCTTTTCCAGATACTTGGTCAGGATTTCCCTGTTGAACTCCATGTCTTCCGCGACCAATATTAAATATTTCTTAAAATTAAATTCGTCTTCTGTTTCGACAGAACCGCCGGCGGAAACTTTGTCCGCGCTGCCTATCTTCACTTTTACGGTAAATATGAATTTTGACCCCTTGCCCAGTTCGGATTCAATCCATATTTTTCCCTGCATGAGTTCTACAATCTGTTTGGAAATAGCAAGCCCAAGCCCCGTGCCGCCGAAATTTTTTGTGATACTGCTGTCGGCCTGGTTGTAAGACGTGAAAAGTTTTTTCTGCTGTTCCGGTGAAATCCCTATTCCGCTGTCGGCAACTTCGACTCTAATGGTTATTTCGCCGTTCTGTTCGTCCAGTTTTTCCGCGTTTAATTCAACTTTGCCGTTTTCGGGCGTAAATTTTATCGCGTTGGTCATCAGATTTGTAATGACCTGCGACAGCCTCAGTTCGTCGCTGATAACGAATGGCGGAACATTTTTGTTTAAATTAACGACTAATTGCTGATGTTTTTCCTGGGCGCGGACGCTTGTAACATCGACGATGTTTGACAGCATCCGTCCAAAATTAAAATTATCGAATGAAAGCTCAAGTTTGTTTGCCTCAATTTTTGACATGTCAAGAATATCGTTAATTACGCCCAGTACGTACTTTGACGCGTTACCCGCTTTTTCAAGGTAGCGTTTTATTGTTTGAACGTCATTTGCGTCCGTCGCGATGTTTATCATGCCTATGACTGCGTTTAACGGAGAGCGTATCTCATGGCTCATGTGGGACAGGAATTCGCCCTTGGCGCGGGACGCGTTCTGCGCTTCCATTTCCGCCGCCTGGCGCAGGCTGACTTCTTTTGTCTTTATTTCAAGCAGCTCTTCAATTTCTTTATTGCGGTCAAGAATCATTTTTTGCTGTTCCATCAGGGACAGATGAGTTTTTATCCGCTGGAGCAACAACGGGGTGACAAAAGGCTTGTGGATATAATCAACGGCTCCCAGTTTTAAGCCTTCCATTTCACTTTGTTCATCGCTCATGGAAGTTAAAAATATTATGGGTATTTCATGGTATTTATCATCGCCTTTTAATCTTTTTATCGCTTCATATCCGTTCATTTCCGGCATTTCCACATCCAGCAGTATTAGATCCGGGTGAATGTGTCCCAATAGATCAAACATCTCCAACGCGGAGGGAATAGGATATACCTTATATATTTCTTTCAGGGTATTCTTAAGGGCGTTAAGGTTTTCCATGTTATCATCTACCGCGATAATTGTTTTTCGTTCAATGCTCATTTTACAATTCCTCCATTTTATATAAATGTTTCTTTAATTTCGCATGTAATTCATCCGTAACAATTGGTTTTGCAATATGATCGTTCATTCCCGCAGACAGGCATTTATCAATGTCTTCCTGAAAAACATCTCCAGTCATTGCGATTATTGGAATGCCCTTTGGGCATTCCAATAATCGCTTAGGAGTTTCCTTCGGAAACTCCATGCTCGTATTTTTATTTTTGGCGAAAGTCGTACTGCCGTCTTTTGAAGTTTTTGATTTAGTTTCCGCTTCAAAAGCGCGAATTACCCTTGTCGCTTCGTCGCCGTCCATTTCGGGCATGTGAACGTCCATGAGAATTAAGTTGTATTTATCGGGATGTTCCGTATACTTGGAAACAGCCGCTTTGCCGTTTTCGGCAAAATCAATGGTAATGCCGGTCTTTTCCAGAAATGCCAATAAAATTTCCCTGTTGATTTCAACGTCTTCCGCGACCAATATCGAATATTTCTTAAAATCAAAATCTTCTTCTGAGCCGTCGGAAAGTATGTCCCCGCTGCCGGTTCCCTCTTTCGTTTTTATGGTAAATATAAATTTTGACCCCTTGTCAGGTTCCGATTCAATCCGTATTGTTCCACGCATGAGTTCTACAATCCGTTTGGAAATGGCAAGCCCAAGTCCGGTACCGCTGGTATTTTGGGAAATGCCGCCGTCGGTATGTTTGTAAAGCGTGAAAATCCCCTTTTGCCGTTCCGGTGAAATCCCTATGCCGTTGTCGGTAACTTCTATCTTAAGGGTTATTTCACCGTCGTACTCGTCCAGTTTTTCCGCGTTTAATTCAATTTTGCCGTTTTCAGGCGAAAACTTTATCGCGTTGGTTATAAGATTGGTAATTACCTGCGACAATCTTAGTTCGTCGCTGATAACGATAGGCGGAATATTTTCATTTACATTAACCGTAATATGCACTTGTTTTTTTTCGGCGCGTGCGCTCGTTAAGTCAATAATTTTTGACAACATTTTTCTAAAATTAATATTACTGGGTGATAGTTCAAATTTATTCGCTTCCATTTTAGACATGTCAAGAATATTGTTGATTATCCTTAATAAATGCCTTGAAGTGTCGTTGGCCTTCGCAAGATAACGCTTTAAAGTTTGAATGTCGTCCGTTTCCGTCGCGATGTTTATCATGCCTATTACGGCGTTTAACGGAGAACGTATTTCATGGCTCATGTGGGAAAGAAATTCGCTCTTGGCGCGGGATGCGTCCTTCGCTTCCAGCTCCGCTTCTTCGCGCAATCTGACTTCCTGTATTTTGAAATCAAGTAACTTTTCAATTTCTTTATTCCTGTCGAGTATCATTTTCCGCTGTTCCATCAGGGACATATGTATATTTATCCGCTTAAGCAAAAGCGGCGTGATAAATGGTTTGCGGATATAATCAACAGCGCCCAGTTTTAAACCTTTTATTTCGCTTTGAGCGTCCATCATGCCGGTCAGGAATATAATGGGTATATCATAGTATTCATCAACGCTTTTTAATTCTTTCGCCGCGTCATATCCGTTCGTTTCCGGCATTTCAATATCCAGCAGGATTAGATCCGGCTTGATATGCTTTAATAAATCAAACATCTCTGACGCTGAGGGGCATGGATATACCATGTATATGTCTTTTAGGATACTCTTGAGTACGCTAAGGTCTTCAAGACTATCGTCTACTACAATAATTTTTTTCCGCTCATCATCCATTTGTTAATTATTCCTATTCTTTAGATAGTTCCTCAGCAAGCCGCTGTGCGACTTCTCCCATTTTCGATACGTCGATTTTTTGTCTCAACCATGTCACCAAATCGGCGCCTTCTTCGTAATCGGCGCTTTCCAGTTCTAACATGGCTTTGTCAATGTCGTCCACATCGTAGCTTTCACAACTCTGCCGCAACCGCGCGAGAAGCTCCTTGTCGGGGGCTTTCAGGCGGGGCTTTTTCTCACTATTGGCGTCATGCTCATCCAGCCAGGCTTTTACATTGGCGACAATGGCTTCCGCATCTTTAATGAGTTTGCCGTTTCTTGCCAAAACTCCCTTTAAGTCGCCGGCTCTGGACATTGTTTCCAGTTTCAGGGCGGCTTCCCGTATGGCTTCAGCGCCTATGCCGGCGCTTGTGCCTTTTAATCCGTGTATGTTAATAACATAAGCGGATAAGTTCTCATCTGTGACATTTCGCAACTTGTCTAAAAGTGTCGGCGTGTTAGTAACATAAGAACGCAGAAGGGGAATATAAACTTTTGTGTCGCCGACGTACAGGTTAAGTCCTTTTTTCGTATCTAGTCCCGGTATCTCTATTACCATATTTTCAGAAGAAACGCCGCTTGCGGAAGACTCGTCAGAAACCGGAACTTCCTCACGGGTGGGGTCGCGCACCCATTTTCTGACAATGTTATCCATTTCAATTACATCGATAGGTTTGGTTATAAACGCCTGAAAACCGTGTTCGTAGAACATCTTGTCCGTTCCGTGTATGGCGTTGGCGGTCAGGGCGATTATCGTTAAATTTTTCGCGTATTCAGTGCCTAACGCGCGAATCCTGTCCACCGTTTCTATGCCGTCCATTCCGGGCATCATGTGATCCATAAATACGGCATTATAGACCGGAGTCCCCGCGCGTATCCGCTCAACGGCGTCATGTCCGTTGTCTACACAGTCAACCTGCATTTTGTAACTGTGTAAAATGCCCGTCGCTACGTCCAGATTGGTTTGCATATCGTCTACTACCAGTACCTTGGCATAACTCAAATTGAGCCTTACAAATTTTTTGGTGCCAATATGTTTTTCATCGGCATAGCAGAAGCAGCGAAGTTTGCTTGCGATGTCCGATCCTATTGTCATATCGTTGACATAGCCCTGCCTGAAATGCAGATGGAACGTAGAGCCATTGCCATACACGCTTTCCACCCTAATTTCCCCATCCATCAATTCAATGAGTCTCTTGGTAATGGCAAGGCCCAAGCCCGTACCCTCAATGCTCCGGTTGGCTTTGGTATCGACCTGATTGTAATCTGAGAAAAGTTTGTCCATGTCTTCTTTATGTATGCCGATTCCGCTGTCTTTTACGGAAACGTCCATCCACACGGAATTACCGTCGCGGGTACTCCGTATGGTGAGTTCAATGCTTCCCTGGCGCGTGTATTTGATGGCGTTTGTAAGCATATTGGTGAATATCTGTTTTACCCGCAGATCATCGCCGTGAAGATTAGCCGGCAGGTCATCCCTTATATCCAGATAAAATTTTATGGGTTTTTCTCCAAGACGCGTAATAACAAGCGTAATAATGTCATTTAAAAGGCTGGGCATGTAGTAATCAACGGGCGTTATTTCCAGTTTGCCCGATTCAATTTTGGAGAAGTCCAGAATATCGTTTACAATGCTTAACAGCGTAGTGCCCGCGCTGCTTATCTTTGTTAAATTAACCGCGACATGATCGTCCAGATGTTCATCTTCCAGAATTAAATTCGTAAGACCTATAACCACATTAAGCGGCGTTCTTATTTCATGGCTCATATTGGCAAGGAACGACGTCTTGGCTTGTGAAGCGGCTTGGATTGCCTCTTCCATTAACTTGCGTTGGGTTACGTCGCGCGCTATGCACATTATTCCTACAACATTGCCGCCCTGCTTGAGCGGGGCTATGGTTGATTCAAAAACCGCTTCTTTCCCAGTTAAGGCCGCCACGATTGTTGATTCCTTGGTTGCGATTTTATTCTCATTCATTACCTCTAATTCCGTATTATGCATCATTCTTGTAAACTCGGAAGGAAACAATGAGATATCTTCATCCGTCAAATCAAGCATAGCCGTTTCACTGATGCCCCAGAATAATTCAAAAGGTTTGTTGCATTGCGTATATCTTAAATTGGTATCCTTACAAAACAGTATGTCGGGGATTGTATCAACTATCATCTGCAGTTTGGCTGTTTTAAAAGCGATTTCGTCTTCCATTACTTTCCGCTGGGTTATGTCGCGGCCTACGCCCATAATACCGATTATTTCGCCGTACAGTATAAGCGGCGATTTTACAGTTTCAAAAAGACGCTTAACGCCGTCGGCGCAATACAGCCATTCTTCAAACGCTATCCGCCGTTCTTCTTTTATAACCCTAATATCAATTTCATTGATGATAGCCGCCTCTTTGGCGGAACAATCCAGAACATATTGATCATCTTTTCCAAGCACCTCATCCGGATGCTTGCCAAACATATCCGCCATGTAATTGTTGCATAATGTATATTTAAATTCCAAATCCTTGCAGAAAACTGCGTCAGGGAGTGAATCAATCATTGTTTTAAGCATGGTAGTCTGGTATGCGATCTCCCTTTCCAGCGCTTTACGCTGGCTAATATCGCGCACAATAGTGATCAACCCCGTAACAACGCCGTCCTGTATAATAGGGGCTTTAACCGTTTCATAATAACTCATTTTTCCGGTTGAAGGCGCGGTGATTCTTTGCTCATAAGTCATTGTTCTGTCTTCATTCATTACGGTCAGTTCTGTTTTATTAATCATCTCTGACTCATTTGGGGAGAACCATTTGCCTTCTTGGTTAGTCATGCCCAGAATATCCGCTTCACGGCGGCCTATTAATTCTTCATAGGACTTGTTGCATTGTATGTACCTAAAATCTTTATCCTTGCAAAACAAGGAATCGGGAATTGAGTTAATTATCGCTTTAAGTTTGGAAGTCTCGAATGCAAGATCAGATGTCCGCTGTTTTACCATGCTTTCCAACTGTCTGCCGGCGTTTCTGCTTCTTATCAAAAGAATTGACACAAGGGAAAGCATGAAGAAAATCATAACTGACATTCCTATAAACCAGGACCGCTGGGCGGTTACCGACTTTACCCGGTAATCATAAGTTCTGTTCATCCACTGGTTTGAAATATTGTTTATGTTGATAAGGCGGATGGCTTTATCGACAATTGACTTTAGAATGGCGGCGTCCTTGTTAAAACCTAATGTTGAGTTAAATTCATGATCCAGTAATAAATTAAGTTTAAAGCCGGCTTCTTCCCTGTAGTTGGTATAAATAACCAGTCTGCGGCGGCTTGCGAAAATTGTGTCTACTTCGCCGCTTCTTAACGCGTCCCAAACCTTTTCCTGAGTTTCATATTCGGTATAATTCCTATGGTCGGGAAACATTTGTTTAAACAAATCCGCATAATGACTTTTTCCCCGAAGTGCGACGTGCAAAAAAGAAACCTCGCCTATATCAATGTTGTGGAAATCGGATTTGGTTAAAAATGCGTAATTGTCGGTTAAAATCGGGGTTTCCGCCCATAAAAAACGGCCTTCAGTCTCTTTTGCATGGAACAGTTCTGAAAGCATCAGAGCTGTGCCGTTTTCAAGCATGGCATTCAATTCATATGTTTGCGTGTCATGGTCGTTCTGTATTTCAAATACAAGCCCGGTAAGATTTGTGATTTCATTCAATGTATCAAAAAAAATTCCCTCCCATTTATTTAGGCGGGTGTCGTAAAAACTAATCGGGTAATTGTTAAACTCGGCGGCTACGGGGATTAGCGGGTGTTCTGTAATATATAAGCGCTCCTCTTCCGTCAGAAGCGATTGCATTTTATTTACCAAGTATTGCTGATGCCCTTTTTTTTGCAGTCCGGCAAGGTACTCAAGAACGTTGTTATTCCTTGCCTTTTCCATGACGGATATTATCGGAAGGAGTTCCTCATTTTTTACAGTCAGACATGAGGATTTGGAAACCATCGGGAAGAATTCTTTGCCCTCTACATTGCCATATTCGTCAAAAGCCCCTTCTGCCGTATTCAATCCAAAAAAGGCGTCAGCCTGACCGCTTTTTAACAACTGGTACGCGGCTTGATGGTTGTCAACGGTAATGGTTTCAAATTCATAACCGGCGTTTGCTTTGGTGTCGGGAATCACAACCGATCCGACTAAAAAAGCGTAACGAGGCCGGCGCGTCTTTATAATTTCCGTAATCGGAGGCCTGCCTTTGATCCAGTAGTATTTTATCAAACGGCTGATGGTGGAACCGGTCCTGAAATAATCCGCCTGACCTTCATAACTGGTCATCAACTCTCCGGTAAAATCGACTTCACCGTTCTCAAGTCCGTCAAGTAATTCGTTCCATTGGTAGTATTTGGGCTTAAACGGTATTTCGAACATTCTTGTAAGCCAGTTGCAAAATAAAACGGAATATCCTTTAATATCGCCGCTTTTCCCCTTGAATGCCTCGGTGGTAGGGTTGACCCCGTACACAAAAGAACCGTACTTTTCTTTAAGAGCTTCAATGGCGTTGATTTCGTCCTGGGTAATGCCGGGTATGTTTCTGAATGAGAGATTCGCTATATCAACATTTGATTGTTTAATAGAAGATTTCTCACAGCCTGAAAATAAAATTAACATAAGAACAAAAATTAATGTTCTGCGTATTAGTAATTTATTTCTTTTCAATGTATTCTCCTTGTTGCCATAATCAAAAAATATAAATATCTTTACTGTTCTTAATCCACCGCCCTCAGTTTTTTATGGAGTCAGATATTGTTTAAGCTTCGCAAATATAATTTTTGGAACGACTGGCTTTGAAATGTGATCATTCATGCCTACAGACAGGCACTTTTCAACGTCTTCCTTAAAAACATCCGCTGTCATTGCGACAATGATAATCGGCTTTCGATTTTGTTCTTTTTCAAAAGCCCTTATTTGAATCGTCGCCTCGTCACCGTTCATTTCCGGCATGTTAATGTCCATAAGAATCAAGTTATATTTATCGGGATTCTCTTTGTATTTGTCAACGGCTATTTTTCCGTTCTCGGCAAAATCAATGTTAACGCCTGTCTTTTCCAGATACTTGGCAAGGACTTCTCTGTTAAAGTCCATGTCTTCGGCTGCCAATATGGTAAAAGCCTTAAGATTTAAATCGGCAGCCTTAATCTCTACGGGTGAAGCCGCAGTTTGCTCTTTCACCGTTCCCTTTTTGACATTAATTGTAAATATAAATTTTGCCCCCTTGCCAAGTTCCGACTCAATCCATATCGTTCCCTGCATAAGTTCTATAATCTGTTTGGAAATGACAAGCCCAAGCCCCGTGCCGCCGAATTTTTTTGAGATGGTGTTGTCAGCCTGATTATAAGCGCTGAAAAGTTTTTTCTGTTGATCGGGTGAAATCCCAATCCCGCTGTCCGCAACTGTGATTTTCAGGGTAATTTCGCCGTCTTTTTCTTCCGTTTTATCAGCGCTTAATGTTACCGTGCCTTTTTCCGGCGTGAATTTTATCGCGTTAGTCATAAGATTTGTAATGACCTGCGACAACCGTAATTCATCGCAGATTACTATTGTCGGAAGACTTGGACTCATATTAGCGATAATCTGCTGTTGTTTCTCCTGGGCGCGGATGCTCGTAACGTCAATGATGTTTGTCATCATTTTTCTAAAATCAAATTCGCTTTCGGCAAGTTCAAGTTTATTCGCTTCAATCTTGGACATGTCAAGAATATCGTTTATAACGCCCAGTACGTGCCTTGCCGCATTACCCGCTTTTTCAAGATAGCGTTTTATGTTTTCAATACTGTCTTCCTCGTTTGCAATGTTTATCATGCCTATAACGGCGTTTAACGGTGAGCGTATTTCATGGCTCATGTGGGACAAAAAGTCGCCCTTGGCTTTTGACGCGTTCTCAGCCTCAAGTTCCGCCGCTTCGCGCAGACTGACTTCTTTTGTTTTCATTTCAAGCAAATTCTGGATTTCTGTTTTTTGTTCCATAAGCGCCAAATGTGTTTTTATGCGCTGGAGCAATAACGGGGCGACAAAGGGTTTGTGAATATAATCGACTGCGCCTAATTTTAAGCCTTCTATTTCGTTTTGCGCTTCGCCCATGGCAGTCAGGAATATAACGGGTATTTCATGGAATTTGTCGCTGCTTTTCAGTTTCTTTATCGCTTCATACCCGTTCATCTCAGGCATTTCCACATCCAGCAGAATTATATCCGGACGAAAAAATTCCAATAAGTTAAACATCTTTAAAGCGGAGGGACATGGATACACTTCGTAAGAATCTTTCATTGTGTTTTTTAGCGCAGTGAGGTTTTCGATATTATCGTCTACTACGATAATTTTTTTCTGTTCACCCGGCATTTTATAATTCCTCCTTTGCAAGTCTGTCAGCTATTTCCTTTATTTCCGATATATCTATTTTTTCTCTAAGCCATGCCACCAATTCCCCGCCTTCCTCGTAATCGGCGCTTTCCAATTCGGCTATTGCTTCATCTATGCCCTTCATATTGAAATTATCACAACTCTTCTTAAGGCGCTTTAGAACTTCCTTGTCGGGGGTTTTATGGAGAGGCTTTTTTTCACGGCTTGCGTCGTACTGCTCAAGCCAGGCTTTCACGTTTGCTACAATGACTTCCGTATCATTGATTAGTTTGTCGTTCTTTGCCAGAACGCCCTGCAAGTCGCCTGCTCTGGATTTGTTTTCCAGTTCTAAGGCCGCTTCCCTTATTGCCTCAGCGCCTATGCCGGCGCTTGTGCCTTTTAATCCATGTACGGTAATAACATAGTTAGTCAAGTTTTCCGCCGAAACAGCTTTAAGCTTTTCCAAAACTGTCGGCGTGTTGGCGGCGTATGAGCGTAATAGCGGCAGATAAATATCCATTTCTCCGGCGTACAGGGAAAGTCCTTTTTTCGTATCTACTCCCGGTATCTCTATTACTAAATCTTCACCTTCAGAATCGGCTTTAACGGCGGGGGAATCATGGATAATAACCGGCTTTTTTGCGACAGGCGCATTCTCACGGCTATCGTTACGCACCCATTTCCTGATTACAGTATCCATCTCCACTACGTCGATAGGTTTGGATATGAACGCCTGAAAACCGTGTTCGTAGAACATTTTTTCCGTTCCCTGTATGGCGTTGGCGGTAAGGGCGATAATAGGTATCTTCTTCGCGTATTCCGTGCCTAATGCGCGAATCCCGCCAGCCGCTTCTATGCCGTCCATTACGGGCATCATGTGGTCCATGAATATGGCGTTGTAAACAGGAGTTCCTTTGCGTATCCGTTCAATCGCCTCCTGTCCGCTGCTTAAACAATCAACCTGCATTTTGTATTTGCGTAAAAGACCCGCAGCCACATCCAGATTTGTCTGCATATCGTCAACTACCAGCACCTTGGCGTAGTCCAGATTGAGCCTTACCAGTTTTTTGGTGACAGTGCGTTTAGTGTCGGCGTAGCAGAAGTTACGGAGTTTTTCCGCGATATCCGGTCCAAGCGGCTTATCGCCGACAAAGCCCTGCTTAAGGCGGATACTGAATGTCGAACCTTTGCCGTAATCGCTTTCCACTTTGAGTTCACCGTCCATCATCTCCACAAGTCTTTTGGTAATGGGCAGGCCCAATCCCGTGCCTTCAATGTTTCTGCTGATATTGTTTATGACCTGATAATAATCAACAAACAGATTTTTCATGTCTTCTTCGTGTATACCCATGCCTGTGTCGCTGACCGAAGCGTCCATCCACACAGTTTTATTATCTTCACACTTGCAGCGTACGCTGAGTTTTATGGTTCCTTCTTTGGTATATTTGACGGCGTTAGTGAGCAGGTTGGTTAATATTTGTTTTACCCGCAGATCATCGCCGTATAGTTCGCTTGGCAGATCATCGTTGATGTCTAAACGGAACGTTACGGGTTTTTCCCCAAGACGGGTGGTAACAAGGGTAATAATATCGTTTAACAGGCTGGACGTGTAATACTTAACCGGCGTTATTGAAAGTTTGCCGGATTCAATTTTGGAAAAGTCCAGAATATCATTTACAATGCTTAATAACGTACTGCCCGCGCTGCTTATCTTTGTTAGATTTTCGGTTACATGTACGTCAAGGGATTCTTCTTCCAGAATTAAATCGGTAAGTCCGATAACGACGTTAAGCGGCGTTCTTAGTTCATGGCTCATATTGGCAAGGAAAGCGGACTTGGCTTTTGAAGCCGCAAGGACTTCTTCCTCCATTTCTTTGCGCCGGGTAATGTCGCGTACAATGGCGATTAACCCTACAACGACGCCATCCTGCCAAATCGGGGCTTTGACCGTTTCAAAATAACATTCTTTTCCGGTAAAAGAGGAGCGGACTTTTTCTTCAAGGATCTGTAACTGGTTATTTTCTATTACAGCCTTTTCTATATTATGAATCCTCTCCACCTGTTCCTGGGGCAGCCATGCGCCTTCTTCGTCTGACTTACCCAGAATATCTTTTTCATTAACGCCCATAAATTCTTCAAAAATTCTGTTACACTGCGTATATCTTAATTCCGTATCCTTACAGAACATTGAATCTGGAATTGAATCAATTACCGTTTTAAGTTTGGATGTCTCAAGCGCGAGGGCGCCTGTCCGCTGGCTTACCAGTTTTTCCAACTGCTTGCCTACGCTGCGGCTTCTTATAAAAAGAATTGACACAAGGACAAGTACGAATAAAAACAAAACTGAAGCCCCTACTAACCAAGGGCGCTGAGCCGACGCCAATTTGTTACGGTAATCGTAAGTCTTGTATACCCACTGGTTTGCAATATTATTTATATTGACGATGCGCAGGGCCTTATCAATAATTGATTTAAGAATAACGGCATCCTTGTTATAACCGAAATAAGAATTAAATGTATGATTGAATACCAAACTTAATTTATAACCCGCATCCTCATAATAGTTGGTGTAAGTAGTCAGTCTTCGTCGGCTGGTGAAAATCACGTCGACATCGCCTTGGGCTAAAGCCGACCATGTTTTTTCCTGGGTGTCATATTCGGTATAATTCGTATGTGCGGGAAATATTTTTTTAAATAATTCGGAATATATGGTTTCCTTACGCAGACCTACCTGTAAATGAAAAATATCGTTTATATCAATATTGCGAAAATCCGCTCTTGATACAAATGCAAAGTTATCGCTTACAATTGGAACATCCGACCATAAAAAACGTCCCTCATATTCCTTTATTTGAAACAGTTCGGGAACGATCATCGCCTTACCGTTTTCAACCATGTCTATCATGTCCAACACCGGCGTATTTTGATCGTTGGCGATTTGAAATTTAAACCCGGTAAGTTTTTCGATTTCGCCCAGAGCCTCAAAATATATTCCCTCCCATTTACCGGTGTGGAAATTGAAAAAAGAAATGGGATAATTGCTAAAGTCCGCGCCAACCTGTATAACAGGGTTGTTTTTAATATAGTAGAGTTCTTCTTTGGTCATCAGCGTATATAGCTTGTTTTCAAGGTATTGATCATGCCCTCTTTTTTGCAGTTCTGTCAGATACTCAAGGACATTGTTATTCATTGCCTTTTCCAGAACATTTATTACAGGCCTTAATTCTTCATTTAGCGTCGTCAAACAGGACGACCTGAAAATCAACGGGTAGATATCTTCGCCGATTACGTCGCCGTATTCGTCAAAAGCCCCTTCTGCGGTATCCATTCCAAAAAACGCGTCAACCTTGCCGCTTTTAAGCAAACTGTACGCTTCTTTATGGTTGTCAACAAAAATTTTTTCAAAATCGTAATCGGTGTTTGCGTTAATGTCACCGAACACGACCGAACCTCTTAAAAAAGCATAACGCGGAGTGCGCATGCGGATAATTCCGTCAATGGGTATACTGTCAATGATCTGGTAGAATTTTATTTTACGGTTTATGGTGGGACTGGTCATAATATAATTAGTCACGTAATCGGAAGAGGACATCAATTCGCCCGTAAAATCTACTTCATGGCTCTCAAGGCCCCTAAGCAAATCGCCCCATTGATAGTACACGGGCTTGAACTGTATCCCAAACATTTCGGAAAGCCAACTGCAAAATGTAGCGGCGTATCCTTCAATTTCGCCGCTTTTCCCTTTGAATGCTTCGGAGTTAGGGGTGACTCCATACACAAAATAGCTGTGTTTTTTTCTGAGATTCTCAATGGCGGTTATTTCGTTTTGGGTTATGCCGGGTATATCCCTGAATGAAATCCTCTCTACTTCCAAATTAGTCTTTTCTTTGAAAGTTTTCTTGCACCCAGAAAATACAGTCAAAAAAAGTGTCAAAACAAGCATTGCGTATATAATACGCTTGCTTCTTTCCATCATAAAACTACCTCTTTTCTTTCAAAACAACCAAGAGAATTTATTTTAGAACAAGACTGTTTCTAGTGACCTTTGACCCAGTTTTGCAGATCGCCCAATAAATCTTCTACCATTTTTATAAAAACCTTGTTTTCCGCCAGAACTCCGTTCAAATCGCCTGCTCTGGACTTTTGTTCCAGGCTAAAAGCCGCTTTTCTTGCCTCCTCGGCGCATATTGTCGCACAGGCGCCCTTTAAGCCGTGTACGGTGGTGGCATAATCAGCCAAATTTTCTTTTGTAACAGCGGAAAGTTTGTTTAAAACAGAAGGTGTTTTCTCGATAAATGAATGTAAGACAGACTTAAAAACATCCACGTCACCTTCGTAAAGCTCCTGAAAGATGTTCTCGTCAATCTCTTTTAATCCGATTGCCATACTTACTCCTTTAAAATACATTTTATTGACAAATAAAATGTATAGTATATTATTATAACATGGTAGTTTTTATTATGCAATAAGGGTATTATGCAATAATAAGGTAAAAAAAGTTATAAAATAAACATAAGGGGTGTTAAAATGGCAGACGGTGAAAAGAAAAAAGTCATGATAATTGACGATGAGGAATCCATTCATACTCTGACAAAAGTTATATTGAAGGATTACGACGTTACCTCGGCCCTTTCAGGCCCTGCGGCCCTGGAATTGTTCGCCCAGGGTTATATTCCCAATTTTGTGTTATTGGACTTGTTTATGCCTGAATTGAATGGATGGGAAACCTTTGCAAAGATGCGGGAAATACCGCAATTAAAAACCGTGCCGATAGCTATTTATACAACATCGGAAGACCCCAAAGACAGGGTACGCGCACAGGAAATTGGAGCGGCTGACTATATAGTAAAACCCGCTAAAAGAGCCGCTCTACAGGCAAAAGTGGCGGAATTGATACAATAACATTTATAAATTTTCAAGGCATTATTCTCTAATTTTCTCTCATAAAGGTTCAATACGAGAGTTTTTATTGTAATTATTTTCCTTAAAAAATGTAAAAAAAGGTATAATTTATATATATTCTTTTACAAAAATAGTGTATAATATGCTATTATGGTTAAATAGTTTCTATTTTACAAAAAGGAGAGATAAATGAAACTGAAATTCAAACTTAGTATCATCATGATCGCTATTGTAGCGATCATAATAGTGGCCATCTCAATTATTCAGCTAGACGAAGCGTCCAAGATTGCTATGGACCTTAGCAAAAAGAGTATCACTAACTTGGTTGCCCAGCGCGCCCAGTACTGGGACGGTCGAATCGACGGCTATATGCAGATTTTGGAAACAATATCAAATATTATGAATTATTATGAAAATCTGGATCCCTCCGTGCGGCGTCAGGAATATGAGAGTATTATGATGTCCATTTTTGAGGATACGCCTGATTTTATACGAATGTTTTCCATTTGGAAACCGAATGCCCTTGACGGCATGGACAGCCGTAACATAGGCAGGGTAGGCTCAACCGAAACGGGACAGTTCGCTTATGCCCTGGCAAGGGACACCGGTAGGATAGTGGCTTTAACCAGCCAGGTCGTTAAGGAAGAAATGGAACATATTACCGGACCTGACGCCAAGGTAGTCGCGATGAGCGATCCCTCTCCCTTTAAAAATATGGGACAGGATACCTATGCCATCAGAATCTCAGTCCCCGTTATAAATAAACGTCTGAATGAAGTGGTCGCAACCATAGGCTGTCAGTTGGATATTGCCCTGATACAACCCAGAATAGAGCAGACTATCAAAACCCGTGAAGAAATTGCCGCCATATCAGTTTATACCGACTCTGGGTTTGTTTTGGCAAGCT
>Ga0268262_10002794_pt1 | contig 19721 bp, 12 predicted proteins | sample TergutNc150P3_FD_190354 | JGI IMG/M metagenome (GOLD analysis project Ga0268262, IMG submission 190354) | Nasutitermes corniger P3 segment gut microbial community from laboratory colony in Florida, USA - Nc150 P3 (SPAdes) (version 2) | ecosystem: Host-associated > Arthropoda: Insects >...
GATTTTGAAGAAGTTATGGAGAAACTTCGCGCTTATTTATTAAAATAGAAAAATTATATAAGGCGGTGGAAAACAAATGTTAATTTTCTCTATGGGTTTATTGCTTGCAATATCCGCCGCCGCCTTATTCTTTTTGTGCAAAAAAAATATCAAACTTGCAAAAACTCTGGAAGATGAAAGAACCCAACACAGAAAAAAAATCTATTGGCTGGAATCCATACTTGACGCGGTAAATTCCCCTATTACCGTAACAAACAAAGACATGGAGTGGACTTTTGTGAACAAAGCTGTTGAACAGTTTCTCGGCGTAAAACGGGAAGACATAATGGGTTTAAAATGCAATTCGTGGAAAGCCAATATTTGTAATACGCCGAACTGCGGCATAACAAGATTAAGAAACGGTTATAAAGAAACATACTTTCAGCAATTCGGCGGCGAATACCACGTGCTTGTTTCTTATTTGTATGATGAAAAAGGCGAAATAGACGGTCATGTCGAGGTTGTTTATGAAGATACCGCCGTAATAGCCAGAGAAAAAAAGAAATTTGAGGAATTGGCTTATTGGTATGAATCTATTCTTGACGCTATGCCTTTCTTTATTTCCGTTACCGACATGGATATGAAATGGACATTTGTTAACGCGGCGCTTGAGAAAGATTTAAAATCAAAGCGAAAAGATATTATCGGCAAACATTGCAGTTATTGGGGACTTGATCATTGCAATACAAGCGAGTGCAGTATAGAACGCGCAAAGCGCGGGTTAAGCCAAACTTATTTTATAAAAGGAAATATGTCATACCAGGTTAATGTTCAGCTATTCATGAATTTGAACGGCGAGACAATGGGTTATATCAAGCTTGTGCAGGATATTACCAAATTGGAACAAATGACAAAACAGCAGGCGCAGGCGGAAGCGTCTGATCGCGCAAAATCGGCTTTTCTTGCCAACATGAGCCATGAAATCCGCACTCCAATGAACGCCATTATCGGCATGACTACAATAGGAAAATCCGCCTCCGCTATTGATCGTAAAGATTACTGTTTTACCAAGATTGAGGACGCCTCTCGGCACTTGTTAGGTGTAATCAATGATATTCTGGATATGTCAAAAATAGAAGCCAACAAATTTGAACTTACCCCTGTAAAGTTTAATTTTGAGAAGATGGTTCAGCGGGCGGTGGATGTAATCGCCTTCCGCGTTGATGAAAAAAAGCAAAAACTTACCGTGCAGATAGACAGCGCTATTCCTCAAACGCTGGTTGCCGATGAACAGCGGCTTACGCAGGTTATCATCAATCTTATTGGGAACGCGGTAAAATTTACGCCGGAAAAAGGTTCCATCAGTCTTGACGCAAGTTTGTTAAAAGAAGAGGATAACCTTTGCACCATAAAGATTAGCATAACCGATACAGGCATTGGCATAAGCGAAGAACATCAGAAAAAACTGTTTAAAACATTTCAACAAGCGGAAGCGGATACGTCGCGCAGATTCGGCGGCTCCGGTCTTGGTCTTGTTATTTCGCGCAGCATTGTGGAAATGATGAACGGAGAAATAGGGGTTGAATCCGAACTCGGAAAAGGTTCTGTTTTTACATTTACGGTGCAGGTAAAAAAAGATTCTTTAGCAAACGATAATTCGTCCGGTGAGAAGCCTAAGGATAACGCTCAGCAGGATATTACAGGTCTTTATGCCGGGCGGCGCATACTTCTTGCTGAAGATGTGGAAATAAACCGCGAGATTGTTCAAGTCTTGCTTGAACCCACGCAGTTGGAGATAGATTTTGCGGAAAACGGCAAAGAAGCCGTGCGTATGTTCAGCGAATCGCCTGAAAAATATGAAATGATCTTCATGGACATCCAAATGCCCGAAATGGACGGCTACGAGGCAACCAAGCGTATAAGGGCTATAGAAGCGGAACGCAGCGCCGGCGCGAATTTTGACAATAATCGCACGAGTTTCACCGAAGGCGCGAATAACAGCATGGAGTTTCCGAAGGAAACTCCTAAGCAATTATTGGAATTCCCAAAGGGAATTCCAATAATTGCAATGACTGCTAATGTTTTTAAGGAGGATGTTCAAAAATGTCTGGATGCGGGCATGAACAGCCATGTTGGGAAGCCTTTTAATCTTGATGATGTTCTGGAAAAATTGAGCGTTTTCTTGAAAAAGTGAGTATAATATAAAGAGGTGAAAGATAATATGTTAAAGAGAATACCTAACCGGATAATACACAAAATCCTTGCAGTAATAATTCTGCCGATTATGTTTTTCGGCTGCGGAAAATTCTCAAAAAAAACAGAACGCGAAATCACTATATTTAATTCCTACACGGAAATTCCCGGTGTAACGGAAGAGGAAATACAGGCTATTGAGGCGCTGAAAAAGAAAAAAAGTTCATTTATTTACGGAGTGCAGGAGTCCACTGAAGCTTTTACCGGAGAAAACGGCGAAATAGGGGGTTATTCCGTCCTATTCTGCGAATGGCTTTCGCGCCTGTTCGGAATTCCGTTCAAGCCGGTTATTTATGAATGGGGCGATTTGACAGCGGGAATTAATTCAAAAGAAATCGATTTTACAGGCGAAATGACCGCAAACGATGAGCGCAGAAAAACTTATTTTATGACCGATACCATTGTTGAGCGATCAATAAAAACATTCCAGCTTGTTGACAGTAAACCCATTGAAGAGATTTCTTATTCGCGCTCGCTGCGCTGCTGTTTTTTGGAAGATACTACCACAATAAAAGACGTTACCTCGCATTTACCCGGCAAATATGAAATTATTGTAGTGAACAATTTTTCTCATGCTTACAATGCTCTAAAAAACGGAGAAGTCGACGCCTTTTTTGACGAAAGTCCGTCAGAAGCGGCTTTTGATATGTACGACGATGTAATAGCCGAAAATTTTCTCCCCGTAATTTACAGTCCGGTTTCCTTTACAACAGGTAACAAAGACCTTGAACCCATTATAACGATTATGCAAAAGGCTCTGCATAACGGCGCTCTGATTTATTTAACCGAATTGTATAAGCAGGGGGAAAATCAACACAGACGCCATAAACTGTTTATGCGTTTGACCAAAGAAGAAAGAAGGTATATACACGAACAGCCGATTATATCAATTGCCTCGGAACATGATAATTATCCGATCAGTTTTTACAATAAACATGAAAAACAATGGCAGGGAATCGCGCATGATGTATTAAAAGAAATAAAAGCGCTTACGGGTTTAACTTTTGAAATAACCAATGATCAAAATACGGAATGGCCTGATTTACTGCAGTTGTTGGAAATAGGTAAAGTATCCATGATAACCGAGCTTTTGCGCACCGAAGATCGTATAGAAAAATTTTTATGGCCTCAAACTCCGATAATGACGGATAGTTACGCGCTTATTTCACGAATAGACTATCCCGCGATCTATGTCAACGACATTCTGCATACAAAGGTAGGGTTAATAGAAGATACCGCGTATTCGTCATTATTTTCCACATGGTTTCCCGATCATAAAAATACCGTTAAATACATAAACCCTAACGCAGCATTTATCGCTTTGGGACGCGGAGAAGTAGATATAATAATGACTAATTTAAACCAGCTTCTTATGCAAACCAATTACAATGAACTGTCCGGCTTAAGGGCTAATTTTGTATTCGATTTTACTTTTGAATCCACTTATGGATTTAACAAGAACGAAACAATTTTGTGTTCCATTGTAGATAAAGCGCTCCGCATTGTCGATACAAAAGGAATTTCCGGACAGTGGATGCGAAAAACTTTTGATTACAACGCAAAATTGGTGCGCTCTCAGCATCCGTGGTTAATCGGCGCGGCGGTTTTACTTTTTTGTATCATTGTGTTTTTGATTGTTCTGTTTCGAAGAAAAAAAATTATTGAAAAATGGCTTGAAAATATCGTATATAAACGCACTACGGAACTTTATGAACAGCATATACTTGTAAGTCTGATTAATGATATAGCGGTTGTTCTGCTGGAATCGGAGGCGGGAGATTATTTAGCGTCTATAGACAAGGGTATGGAGATGATTGCCCATTATGTGAAAGTAGACCGTGTGAGTATTTGGCAAAACTACCTGAAAGAAGACGGAAAACTTTACTACAAACTTGCGTGTCAATGGGCAGATAAGGGACTGCCTAAGCTGGAAGTTGGCACTTATTATTTGTATCGTGACAATGTGCCAAATTGGGAAATTCTCTTTAACAAGGGAGAATATGTAAATTCTATTGTTGAAGATCTTAAAGAGCCTGAACGTTCGATGTTAATGGAATTTACGATTCAATCCTTGTGCGCTCTTCCAATTTTTATAAAAGAAAAATTTTGGGGTTATATCAGTTTTGATGATTATCATAACAAGCGTATTTTCCCGGAGACTGAAATGTTTACCTTGCGCTCGTGGGGCTTGCTTGCCGTCGGAGCGATTCAGCGCGGCGAAATTGCCTTTGATATGCAGAATACCCTAACAGAACTTGTGAAACTTAAGCAGGATTTGGAAACCGCGCTTACCGCCGCGAAAGAGGCGAGCCGCGCTAAGTCCACGTTCCTTGCCAACATGAGCCATGAGATACGCACGCCGATGAACGCGATTATCGGAATGAGCGCGATAGGAAAATCAGCTTCTGATATTGATCGCAAGGATTACTGCTTTACCAAAATTGAAGGCGCGTCTTCGCACTTGTTAGGCGTTATTAATGATATTCTGGATATGTCCAAAATTGAAGCCAACAAGTTTGAGCTTTCCCCTGTTGAGTTCCATTTTGAGAAGATGCTCCAGCGGGTTGTGGATGTAGTCAATTTCCGCGTGGAAGAAAAGAAGCAAAAATTTACCGTGCATATAGACAGCGCTATTCCCCCAACCATTATCGCCGACGACCAGCGGCTTGCTCAGGTTGTTACAAACCTTGTCGGAAACGCGGTTAAATTTACGCCGGAAAAAGGTTTTATCAGGCTTAACACAAAATTTATAGGAGAAGAAAACGATCTATGCACCATACAGATTGACGTGCGCGATTCGGGTATCGGTATAAGCGAGGAACAGCAGAAAAACCTGTTTAAATCGTTTCAACAAGCGGAAGCCGATACTTCGCGCAGATTCGGCGGCTCCGGTCTTGGTCTTGTTATTTCGCGTAACATTGTAGAAATGATGAACGGAAAAATGTGGGTTAAATCTGAGATGGGAAAAGGTTCTACTTTTTCTTTTACAATACAAGCGAAGAAGGGCAACCAAACAAGGCAGAGGCTTCTTGCGGATGGAGTAAAACGGGAAAATTTGCGTATTCTCGCTATAGATGATGATCCTGATATTTTAATGTATTTTAAAAACATAACCGAACAGCTTGGCGTATCTTGCGACACAGCGGTAAGCGGAGAAGAAGCGATAAAAATGCTGGAACAAAAAGGCGGTTACAATATTTATTTTATTGACTGGAAAATGCCGGGTATGGACGGAATAGAATTGACAAAAAAAATAAGGGAACATTCGACCGACTCGGGACATTCCGTAGCGATAATGATTTCCGCCGTAGAATGGAGCGTTATTGAGGATAAAGCCAGAAAAGCCGGCGTTGACAGTTTCCTGTCTAAGCCCCTGTTCCCGTCTACCATTGCCGATATAATAGACAACTGTCTTGGGGTAGAGCATGAAAAGAAAGAAGAAAAACATGAGATTGACGGGCTTTTTGCCGGACGGCGCATCCTGCTGGCGGAAGACGTGGAAATAAACCGCGAGATAGTTCAGGCATTGCTTGAGCCGACTCAACTGGAGATAGACTTCGCTGAAAACGGCAAAGAAGCCGTCGATAAATTCAAAGCGTCGCCGGACAAGTACGAATTAATTTTCATGGATGTGCAAATGCCCGAAATGGACGGCTATGAAGCGACGCGCCGTATCCGCGCGATCGAAACGGAATTACATTCCGCCAGAAATAACACAAGTTTTTCCGAAAAAAAATCCCAAGCCAAATCCGGCGCGGCTTTCATCGAAGGTGAAAGCCGAAGCAATAATAGGAATTTGCTTGCGCAAATTCCTATTATTGCCATGACAGCTAACGTATTTAAAGAAGACATTGAAAAATGCGCCGCGGCGGGTATGAACGGTCACGTAGGCAAACCTTTAAATCTTGATGAGGTTATTGAAAAATTAAATAATTATTTAGGAAAATGAGAGAAATGTCGATTATGAATACTGAAATGCCAAAATTATTTTTTAAACGACCGTTATATGTACAGTTGTTTTTTACAGGTTTCGCGTTTTTATTGATGACTCTTTTGAGTTATTTTTTTGTAAACAAAATCGTAAAAGACAACATTTTGCGTAACACAGAAAGCGTTCTTGATTATTTGCAATCCCAAATTGAAACAGATATTACAGAGCTGAAAACCACACTGGGCGCTTTTTCACAAGGTGTGCGCAGTATGCTCCTGAACGGAGAAGATTCAGACAAGATAAGATATTATACCGATGAAATATCAATTTTTTTAAGATCGATGGAAAAAAGCGAATTTTCCGTCAACGGTATTTACGGTTATATTGAAAAATTTCCCGGCGGACCTGTTTTTCTTAATGGTCTTAATATGCAGCTGCCGGATAACTATTTGCCAACGGAGCGTCCGTGGTACAAGGTCTCTCTTACGGCGGGCAGGGGCATTGTAGAAACGCCGCCTTACCGCGATATGGTAACAAACGAAATTATTATAACTTATTTATGCAATCTTTATGATGAGAAAGGCAGCCGTTTGGGCGTTGTATGCGTTGACTCCCGCGCCAGCTTTATTGGAGAAAAAACAATTAATATGATTCAGTCCAGAAATGGTTTTGGATATTTGGCTACCAAGGATTTAACTTTGCTTGCCCATTCCAATCCGGAATTTTTAGGAATGAAACTAACCAGCCCTGTGATTCCTCTTTCAAAATTTACAAGCGAGCTTTTAGAGAAGGGAACAATTTCGGAAGCTCCGATGGTAAATTGGAAAGGAGAGCCCGCCGTTTACTTTGCCCGAAGGCTTCCAAACGGCTGGTATTTAGGTTTTTTAACAATAAAAAGCATCTATTATCAGAAAGTAAGACAAATGGCGTTTACTTTGAGCGCGCTGGGCATAGCGCTTGCTTCGGTGTTGATAATGGTATTAATTAAGGTAGACGCCGCCAAAAATAAATCGAATCTGGAGAGCAGGCATAAAAGCACGTTTCTTGCCAACATGAGCCACGAGATACGCACGCCGATGAACGCGATAATCGGCATGGTTACAATAGGAAAATCAGTTTCCGATATTGAGCGCAAAGATTATTGTCTTTCTAAAATAGGAGACGCTTCTAACCATCTGCTTGGAGTAATCAACGATATTCTTGATATGTCAAAAATCGAAGCCAATAAATTTGATCTTTCTCCGGTTGAATTTAATTTTGAAAAAATACTCCAGCGGGCGGTAAATGTCGTCAATTTCCGCATAGATGAAAAGATGCAAAAATTATCAGTATTCATTGACAAAAATATACCAAATGCGCTAATAGGCGATGATCAAAGACTTACCCAGGTTCTTACTAATCTTTTGGGTAACGCTATTAAATTCACGCCGGAAAAAGGTTCTATTACTCTTAACTCGCGTTTTGTTAAAGAGGAAGACGGCGTCTGTACTTTACAAATCAGCGTAAGCGATACCGGAATAGGTATAAGTCCTGAACAACAGGCAAAACTGTTCCAATCCTTTGAGCAGGCGGAGTCAAACACAACGCGTAAATACGGAGGCACGGGACTGGGTCTTGCAATAAGCAAAAGCATAGTTGAAATGATGGGCGGAGAAATATGGATAAAATCCGAAGTTGGAGAAGGCTCAACTTTTACCTTTACGGTTCAACTGAAGCGCGGCGCGGAAATTACAGACGAGAGTACGGGCAAAGACAAACAGCAAGCGGAAAAAGTACAGGTTAATGTCGGCGTTTTTGCCGGGCGGCGTCTGCTTCTTGTGGAAGACGTGGAGATAAACCGCGAGATTGTTCAATCCCTGCTTGAACCCACTAAGTTACAAATAGACTGCGCGGAAAACGGCGCGGAAGCCGTTCGTATATATACCGAGAATCCCGATAAATACGATATAATTTTCATGGACGTACAAATGCCCGAAATGGACGGCTACGAAGCCACCCGCCGCATAAGAGACTTTGAGAAGGAACAAAATGGCAGCGCGAGTTTCACCGAAGGTACGAATAACAGCTTGGAGTTTCCAAAGGATGGCAATACCAGCGCGAGTTTCACCGAAGGTGAAACTCGAAGCGATAATAGGAATTTGCGTAAGCAAATTCCTATTATCGCAATGACCGCTAATGTTTTTAATGAAGACATAGAAAGATGCGCGAAAGCGGGAATGAACAGTCATTTAGGGAAACCTATAGACATTAAAGAAGTAATGGCAAAATTGAACGAGTATTTAACTTAAAGCGTTATGCGATTAATGTTTTAACCGCTCAACTATGGCGTCAATAAATTCCCATGAATTGTAAATCTTATCCGGCTGAGGATTGGAAAGTTTTGCCAAATCCCCCGTCATTATTCCGTTTTCTACCGCGCCGACCACCGCTTCTTCAAGTCTTTTCGCGAAATTCGCAAGATCGGGCAGGTTGTCAAGTTCCGCGCGTTTCGCCAGAGCGCCGCTCCACGCGAAAATAAGCGCGGTTGGGTTTGTGCTGGTTTTTTCCCCTTTTTTATAGCGATAGTAATGCTGTTGAACAGTCCCATGAGCCGCCTCATATTCAAAAATACCGGAAGGGGAGACAAGAACGCTTGTCATCATGGCAAGACTTCCCGCCGCGCTCGCGATCATGTCACTTTGAACGTCGCCGTCGTAATTTTTACACGCCCACAAAAATCCGCCTTCGCTTTTTACCACGCGCGCGACAGCGTCGTCTATCAATGTGTAAAAATAATCAATGCCCGCGGCTTTGCATTTTTCTTTAAATTCGGTTTCGTATACATCGTTAAAAATAGCCTTAAAGCGGCCGTCGTATATTTTAGAAATTGTATCTTTTGTCGCAAACCAAATGGGAAGTTTTTCCGAGATTGCGTAAATAAAACAGGCGCGGGCGAAATTCCTGATTGATTCATCAAAGTTATGTATTCCCTGAACTACGCCCTTCCCGTTAAAATCGGCTACTTTTACACGGCGTTCGGTTCCGTCGTTTTTTGTGTAAACCAGTTCCACCATGCCGGGTCCGTCAATTTCCATTTCCGCCGATTTGTAAACGTCGCCGTAAGCGTGACGACCGATAACGATGGGAGACTTCCACGTGGTAACAGTCGGCTTTATGCGGCTAACGGAAATAGGTTTGCGGAATACAGTCCCGTCAAGCATTGCCCTGATTGTCGCGTTCGGGCTTGGGAGCAGATATTTTAAATTATATTCGGTCTTTCTCGCGGCGTTCGCCGTTATTGTCGCGCATTTTACCCCTACGCCAAGTCTTTTTATCGCCTCCGCGGATTTTACGGTGACTTCATCGTTGGTATTATCCCTGTTTGTAAGACCAAGATCGTAATATTCGGTTTTTAGATCGATAAAAGGGAGTAACATTTTATCTTTAATAACCGCCCACAAAACGCGGGTCATCTCGTCCCCGTCAATTTCGACAATAGGGTTTGTCATGTTTATTTTTGCCATGAATACAGTATAACGGCGTTTAAGGGGAATGTATAGCGGGATACTTTTGTTTTTATTTATGTTTTTTACAAGAAAACAAGTTTTTTATTTTTAAAAATTAAAAAAATAACGTAAAACTAAATCGCGATTTATGGAGTTTTGCCGAAAATAAGGCATTCTTTTAAAAAGGCGGGAAAAAATGAGAGAAAAAATGGTTACGGAAATTTTGGCGGATATGACCGATATTCTTACGGTGGAACAGTTAGCGGAATTACAGCGCGTTTTAACGCACGCAATTTACAATTATGAAATAAAAAAGCGGGAATCTTCCGATTCAAACGGCGAAACGGAAGATAATTTACTTGCGGTTTTTATCGCGGCAAAAAGAATAGAAGGCTGCTCGGAAAAATCTTTAAAATACTATTATTCAACTGTAAGTTATATGCTTAAAATCGTAAACAAACAGGTATGTCAAATTAACACCGATGATCTTCGCTGTTATTTGGCGGATTACCAGAAAAAAAGAAACTCAAGCAAAGTGACAGTTGATAACATGCGGCGTATTTTTTCCAGTTTTTTCGGTTGGCTGGAAGATGAAGATTATATTCTAAAAAGCCCCGTGCGGCGAATTCATAAAATTAAGACCGATAAAATAATCAAAGAAACGTTATCTGACGAAGGGCTTGAACTTTTACGGGACGTATGCGAAGAAGTACGCGATTTAGCGATGATCGATTTATTAACGTCGACGGGAATGCGCGTAGGCGAGTTGGTTAGGTTAAACCGCGAAGACATTAATTTTCATGAGCGCGAATGTGTGGTTTTCGGCAAGGGAGGGAACGAGCGGCTTGTGTATTTTGACGCGAGAACAAAAATCCATCTTTTGGATTATCTGAACAGCCGCACGGACGATAATCCCGCGTTATTCGTATCGCTGACAATGCCCTATGACCGATTGATGATTGGCGGAATAGAAACGCGCCTTCGCGAGATTGGCAAACGGGCGGACTTATACAAAGTTCACCCGCACAAATTCCGCAGGACGCTGGCGACAAGAGCCATCGACAAAGGAATGCCCATAGAGCAGGTTCAGCGCCTTCTGGGTCACGTTAAAATTGATACGACAATGCATTACGCGATGGTAAATCAGTTAAATGTTAAAAATTCGCACAGGAAATTTATTGGGTAATAAAAATCCTTATTTTAACTTTGAAACAGCCTCTTCGATAGACACTTCTGCGTTTCGCCGTTCAGCAAGGTCGCGCAGAGTAATGTTATTGCCGAGCGGGTTATCGCCCGGTATTATCACATAACGCAAGCCCTTTTTTTCGGCGATTATGAATTGTTTTACAAGATCGATTTTGTCAGTAAAAACTTCGCAGGGTATTCCTTCTTGCCGCAGTTTCCCCGCCAGCGCCTGATACTGCCCGGATTTATCGGCGTCCACGCAGGCTATGGCGACGCGGCAGTTATTTTCCGTGGGCAGCTTATTAAGGCTTTCAAGGGCGGCAAGAAGACGGTCAAGACCGATGGAAGAACCCACCCCGCTGATTGAGTCCTTGTCCTTGGAGTACAATCCGGCGAGATTGTCGTAGCGTCCGCCCGAACAGATTGAACCAATATCGGGAAGTTCGTTTAAAAATGTTTCAAACACTACGCCGGTGTAGTAATCAAGACCTCGTGTAATCGAAGGGGCAAGAACAAATGGATCGGCATTTTTGCTTTCGTCCGCGGTTTCATCAAGGCTGGCGGCTTCCAGCATATGCCGGTGCAGGGAAGCCAACAGTTCTGATTCGGGGCAGTCGCCGCCCGATAACTCCGTTATGTGATCAAGCGTTTCCTTAAAACTGCCCTTTGCTCCGATAAACTCAAGAATTTTCTCAGCGTTTTTTTCACCCGCAAGTTCAGTTAAAGTTTTCTTTGTTTCTTCCGCGCCCACTTTTGAAAGTTTATCAACAGTACGAAGAATGTCGGCGGATTTTTCGCTCTGCCCGATGTTTGAAAGGAAACGGTTAAAAAGTCCCCGGTGGTTTACATGAATAGTGACGTCCAGCCCCAAGTTAAGAAGGGCGGTGCGGATTAAATATAGAATCTCAAAATCAGCCGCCGCGCTGTCGCTGCCGATGATGTCAAAATCGCACTGTGTAAATTCGCGGTAGCGTCCCCTTTGTGTGTTTTCGCCGCGCCACACTTTGCCGATGTGGTAGCGTTTAAATGGAAATGTAAGCTCTTCTTTGTGCAGCGCGACATAGCGGGCAAAGGGTACTGTTAAATCAAAGCGAAGGGCGACATCCCGCTCTCCGTTGTCTTTGAACCGGTAGATTTGTTTTTCCGTCTCTCCGCCGCCCTTTCCCAGTAGTATTTCCGCGTATTCAAGAGCGGGAGTATCAATGGGAACAAAGCCGAAAAAGCGGAATGTGTTTTCAATTTTTTCGATCAAACCGCGGCGGACAATTTCCGCAGACGGGAGAAAATCCCTAAAACCTTTAAGAACCTTTGGTTCGATGTATTCTACCATATTAATACTATATTTTAATCTTCAAAAACGAGCAAGTGTATCGGGATAGTATACATTAATTTATTTGCGTATACTATCAATATGTCAGACGATGCTATGCCCGTTAAAAGTGAAAAGTTTATTAAGATGACCACTTCCCCTGTGGAGAGGAATGTCCTTGAACTCGCGGGACCCAGTATTTTAATAATGTTGATTTCCGCTATTTACAATATAACAGACACTTTTTTTGTCAGTTCTTTGGGGACAAGTCATGTTGGGGCTGTCGGTATAGCATTCCCTCTTATGGCGATTATTCAGGCAATGGGCTTTTTCTTCGGACAGGGATCCGGAAATTATATGTCGCGGGCTTTGGGAGCGCAGAAGAACGAAGACGCATCCCGCATGGCGGTAACAGGGCTTGTCAGCGGTTTTATTACTATGGCAGTAATAGCCCTTACAGGACTTGCGATGCTTGGGCATTTGTCGGAGTGGCTTGGCGCGACGCCGACGATAAAACCGCACGCGAAGGAATATATTTTCTTTATTTTGCTCGCCTCCCCCTGGATAGTTTCCGCTACCGTATTGAATCAGCAGCTGCGTTTTCAGGGAAGCGCGGCAATAGCGATGTTTGGAATGTTATCCGGCGCTATTTTAAATATTTTTCTTGATCCGCTTTTTATTTTTGTTTTTAAATGGGGAGTAAAAGGCGCGGCAATCGCCACGTTGATAAGTCAGATAATAAGTTTTTGCATTCTCTTTTTTTATTGCTCAACGCGCAAGGGAAATATCCCAATCAATGTTTTACATTTTTCTCCTTCTTTAAAACGTTACTCTGAAATGTTTAAGGGAGGAGTACCCGCGCTTATCAGGCAGAGTCTTATGAGCATTGTTTCGATTATCATTAACCATTTCGCGAAATCTTACGGAGACGCGGCAATCGCCGCAATTTCTATTTCCAACAGAATCGCCATGTTTGCTATGTCGGTTGTTCTCGGCTTTGGTCAGGGGTTTCAGCCCGTGTGCGGTTTTAATTACGGAGCGAAATTGTACAGCAGAGTAAAAAAAGCCTTCTGGTTCTGCGTAAAATTTTCCTTTGGCATTTTACTGGTAATATCGATCTTTTTGGCAATATTCGCGCCGCAGATAATAGCGTTATTCCGAAAAGACGATTTAGAAGTAATAGCGATAGGCGCGTTGGGTCTTAGGTTTCAATGTATAAGTCTGCCCTTTGCCGCCGGAATGGTAATGGTAAACATGATGACGCAGACAATGGGGAGAGCGTTAGATGCAAGCGTTGTTGCCTTATCGCGTCAGGGATTATTCTTAATACCTAGTCTTTTTGTTTTAGCGCCTCTTCTGGGGCTTAACGGCATTCAGCTTTCAAGACCGGTATCAGAACTTGCGAGCCTTGTCATTGTGATTCCCGTAATGATTAAGACGCTTAAATGTTTATCTGTACCGGATGGGGTTTGAGTGAGAGAGAAGAAGTAATTTACTTAAAAATTATTTTTAAGAGGGATTTTTCCCTTGATAAACAATGGTTTCGGCGTTATATTATTATTGGCTGGTTGGGGTCGTTTCGGACGTTGGTTTAGGGGGGCGAGTACCTTGCGGTATCTTGTCAAGCATTAGACACCCAATCGGGCTTTTATTTTTCCATAGAGTGATTATTCCTATGTCATATTCGCCAAAAATCATGTTTACTTACATCTTTCCTGTTGAAGCCTCTCCTTAATTTCATCTTTTGTTAAATCTTGGTTTAACAATTCAAGAAAGTACTGACGGCTTTTTTCTTCACCTTCTTCTCTTGCTTCTCTGCGGTTTACAGCAATATCCATTTCTCTGTCATATTCGCCAAAAATCATGTTTATTACCTCCGAAGCGTGAGCTTCCAAATAGTCCTTAAGTATGTTGTTCTTTATACAGTATTCTATCACGGGAGTTATCAATTCTTCAAGCGTTAATCCTTGCGCCTGACGTTCACGTATTTTGTTTATAAAAAAGCTGTAGCCGTAAAGACTTTCGCAGTTTTTTAGTATTTCGGGATTATGCCCTTGATTTATGTTATACACTTGCACAACTAATTCCAGCGGCAGTTTATCAATACCTGTTATTTTTAGCCCTTCAACGTCCATGAATGCATCGGATAGTTTTAGTTCTTTGTAATCGGGATATTCGTCCGTTCCGTTGTACAGAACGATAAACTCAGGTCTTGGAATTTTTACAAGGTTCTTTTGATATTTTTTTTCACGATCTGTTATTCTTTCATATATATGTGTTACATATTCAAGCAGACGATAAGGCAGGTTTTCGTTTATTGTCGACTGATGTTCAATGAGCACAACAAGCCGTTTGTCGATTAAGAAAGAGATGTCATTTATCTGCTTCATAAAAAGAACATTTGAAAGCGTGTTGATATCGATAGGAATATCCGGCGGGATAGGAATCCCTTCGATAGCCGAGTAGAGCTCTCGCAGAACGTCCGGTGTACTGAACAGCGAAGAAAACACGCTGTTTTTGTGGTTACGGTTAACATTTTCCATAAAAATGCCTCCAAATAAAGTTTGCAGTCGATCGCCGGAAGACGATTTTTTAAAAACTACATACCTTATATGGCGCGGAGATGCTCTGGCGCTTGACTGAAAATGATTTTTTTTAAGAATTTTTACCACGAATTACACGAATCTCACGAACCTAGAGGAATAAGCGTGAAATATGTGGATTGGCGTAAGTAGAGAGCGGGATTTATGAGGTTTTTGTTCGTTTTAGGGGAATTTACCTATATTTTTGGCTATACAAAACGACCGTTTTCCATATACAACGCAGAAAACATCTGCACTACTAAATAATAACATAATATTTCATTTTTTATCAAGTAAATTTATAAAAAAACATAAAAATTTTATAAAATAAGCAAAAATTCATAAAAAACAAATAAGAGAGTTTTCTCTCAAAAATAGTACAAAACACCTAAAAATATCATAAGAAAAAACGGTCGTTTTTTCTATGTTCAGTTATAAGGGTTTTTACCTATAAAAAGGAGTGTATTTATGAAAATGGCGGTTAAAGGTTTGGGTATTGCGGTACTCGCTGTAATGTTGGTTTTTGCGTTGGCGGGGTGTAAAGAGGAAGAAGAGTCTCCACCGCCACCGCCGCCTCCTGTTGCGTCGCCTCCTGCTCCCGCAAATGCTGTTGTCAATATAGCTGCCATAAAGGGCGTTATTGCTCCTGCTTACACTTTAACTCCTGTTACAACTATTAAAGAAACTGAACAGTACAGAGGAACCGTAACATGGAACGGTAATTCCAATATCGCTGTCTTTGACAAAAATACTAAATATACGGCAACCATTACACTGACGGCAAAAACCGGCTTTACTTTACAAGGGGTAGCGGAAAACTTTTTTACTGTTGCCGGAGCAACGTCGGTTAGTAATGCCGCAAATTCCGGCGTTATTACTGCGGAATTCTCGGAGACGGATTCAAAAATAGTTAACGGTATCACAGTTAAAACACAACCGACGAGACTAACCTATATGTATGACGATACGCTTGATTTAACAGGGCTTGAGGTAACGCTGACCTACGATGATAAATCTACATCAGATGTGACCGTCGGAAATTTCCCGTTTAAAAGCATAACCACAGATCCTGCGCAGGGTGATAAGTTAGCTTATTATACGCACAATGGACAGTCCGTTAAAATAACATACGGCGAAAAAAAGTGTGAAACAAACAAATTAACAATCAACAGATTAACCCCTACAGTCGGCGATTTTAATATCAGCGGACTAACGCAAAGCTATGACGGCAGTCCTAAGACTGTTACCATAACGCCCAAAGAAGGAAAATCAAGCGGAACCATAACTGTAAAATATAACGGCAGTACAACCGCGCCGTCGGCAGTAGGTACATACACCGTAACTTTTGATGTTGCGGCAACAACAAATTACAATGCTGTAAACGGACTTTCCTCAGGAACCATGAGGATTACTTCTATTATAGAAATGGTACAAATCCCCGGCGGCAGTTTTGATATGGGGAGTAATAACGGCGACAGTAATGAAAGCCCTGTACATACGGTAACACTGAGCAGTTTTTACATGGGCAAGTATGAGGTAACGCAGGAACAATGGGCAGCGGTAATGGGGAGCAATCCTAGTTACTTTAAGGATTCACCTGCGTCCGGTGAAATTCAAGGGAAACGACCTGTAGAGTGTGTAAGCTGGTATAATGCGCTGGTATTCTGCAATAAGTTAAGCATGATGGAAGGATTAACTCCGGCATACAGCATAAGCGGAAGTACCGATCCTGCGGTATGGGGGACAGTGCCAACGAGCAATAACAACACAACGTGGGACGCAGTAGAAATAGTAGCCGGTTCTACCGGTTATCGTTTACCGACAGAAGCGCAATGGGAGTATGCCGCCAGAGGAGGAAATGGTTCACCTGGGAATTACGAATATTCAGGGAGTAACAATGTATACGATGTGGCATGGTATTCAGGTAACAGTGGTGGTAAGACCCATGAAGTAGGGAAGAAGGCTCCCAACGGTTTGGGGTTGTATGACATGAGCGGGAATGTATTGGAGTGGTGCTGGGACTGGTATGGAAGTTACTCAAGCGGAGCGCAGACCGATCCCATGGGCGCGTCCTCGGGGTCTTTCCGCGTGCTACGCGGCGGGAGCTGGGACTATTCAGCCGTGTACCTGCGTTCCGCGTACCGGTACTACTTCAGCCCGTTCAGCAGGTACTACGTTCTTGGCTTTCGGCTTGTCCGCCCCTAGTTTAGGGGCTCAAGTAGCAAGGCGAAATGCCCGTGCCAGAGCGAACGGAGTGAGCGAAAGGCTGGGCATGGAGCGAAGAGTCGCTGGTTAGCGGCATTGCGCTATTATTTCTAAAAAAAGTTTTATATTTTTTGTTTAATTAACAAAATGGTAGGAGTTAAAATAATGAGTGATTTTAATAATAGCGACATGAATGAAAAAACAAACACATTTAGCGTTACCGCTACTTGGCTTATTCTTGCTATATTTATTTTGGTTGTAATCGGTTCATTTTTTGGATACAGTTTCTTTAAAGAAACTGTGGAATTGAAGAATAAAGATCTTGCGCTTTGGTTTATATTTATGTTGTTTGCTGCTACAATTTCATGTATTTTCGGTGCGATTACTTCCCATATCTCACAGAAATCAGAAGAAAAAAGAGAAAAAAGCATGATGCAGAAAATCACAAGTGTTTTTGTCGAGAAGGCTGATGAAATTAAAGATGAAGTAAACGTTGCGATGAAGCGGAGCGATCTGGTTAGCGGCGAGCGAAAAAATATTTTAAGATTATTGATGAATCATAGTTCGTTAATTGGTGAAATCTCAAGAATAATGATATTAGCGTACGATAGCGGCGCTTTTTCTAAATTCTTCACTGACCATTTTAAAGATGCTCTTTTTAAGAGTAAAGAGTTTAAATGTAATACATTAGAGATTTTAATACATGATCAGAAAATAGGTCCAGATCATGAGATAATTAAAAAGTGGCTAAATTTTTACAATACTAAAACAATAGAAACTTTACGGATTAGAAGAGCTGCAGATAAACGAAGGTCTTTCTTTGGTATGGTTATTGAATTTGATATGTATCATCCTATTGGTTTGATAGGTTTTTATAAACCGCAAGATGAAAATAACGAAAATACTGTAACCGTACTAAATAACCCGTATGGGGTATTTAGTGAAGAAGGAGCCTCTGTTTTAAGTGTTCTTGATGAATACTTTAGACATTACTGGGATAACGCCTTTAAACTGAAAGATGAATCCATACACACAGGATAAAAGCGATGCGACTTGTCTGTTATCGCTTTTTCGTAATGTCGCCAATAAATTGACGGCGTTATATGTAGCATACATCTTGCCCCCACTTACAAAAAATGGAGAAATAATGAATGAATCCCAACAACTTAAAAAAATCCTCACCTCGCTACACCGCCGCCGTTATCTTATTTATCTTCTCCTATCTTTCCTCGCCGGCAGTCTACTCACAGGATTTCTCCTCTATCGACCAAGACCTGGCGCAATTGGAATCCTTGATAAACGATACGCTAGCCAATACTCAAGAGCAGCAGAAACAGTTGGAAAACTTGAAGCAGAACTTAAACGCGAGCGCGGAATTAATCGCCAGCTACGAGAACACAATCAAAGAGCAAGAGAAATTGCTGGAGGACTTACGGAAACAACTAACAGCAATGTCCGAAACCTACAAGATGCAGTCACAATTATCAGCGAGATACGCGCAAAGCTCAAAGTTCTGGCGGACTTTTACGCTGGTAGCGATCCCGGTGACAGCGATAATTAGCGGGGGCGTTGTTTGGGCGATGAACAGGTAGCTCGCTCTTAGTTTTCTAGGTTCGTGCTGGTTCGTGGTAAAAATTCTTCTCTCTTCTGTTCGTGGTTAAAAAGCTACTTCTGCGTCCCAATCGTCCTGATTAATTCCCCCGTTCTCGCGTCCCACTGTTTGATGCTTGTATCGCGGGAGCCTGAAAGGATTTGTTTGCTGTCGGGACTGAACGCTACGGAAATTACCCACGAAGTATGTCCGGCAAAAGTTCTTATTTCCCTGCCTGTCGCCGTGTCCCAGAGTTTAATTGTGTTGTCGTTGGAACCTGAGCCGGAAACAATTTGAGAGCCGTCGTGACTGAAACAAACGGAATTAATCCAACCTGTATGACCCGACAACGTTTTAATTTCTTTGCCGGAAACAACGTCGCAAATTTTTATGTTGCCGTCGCCTGAACCGAAAAGAATAGAATCGCCGTCGGGGCTGAAGCTTATCGAATAAAGACTTTCTCGGTATCTTGGAAAGGTTTTTAATTCTTTGCCTGTCGCCGCGTCTATGTATTTTATGGTCGCCGCGAATTTACCTATGTTATCAGACTGATCCAAAAAGATAATCTGCTTGCCGTTGGGATTGAATGCCGCGGAAGTAATCATTCCTAATTGCCCGTTAAACATTCGCAGTTCCCTTCCCGATAACGCGTCCCAAATTCTGACAGTATTATCCGAGTAGCTTGCGAGAATTTGTTTGCCGTCGGGGCTGAATGTTACGGAAGTAACCATACCGGGTAACAACGCAAAAGTTAAGGAATAAGTCCTTATCAATTCGCCTGTTTCTATGTCCCAAAGTTTGACTTTATTTTCGTAAGAACCGGAAGAAACTATATGTTTACCGTCGGGGCTGAACGCCACTGAATTAACCCACGAAGTATGCCCCTTAAAAGTTTTAATTTCCCTGCCTGTTTTTGTGTCCCAGAGCTTAATTGTGGTATCGCCTGATCCGGAAACAAACTGACTCCCGTCGGGGCTGAACGCCACGGAGAAAACGGGACCGGCATGTCCTTGCTGAGGAAGCGGAAGTTCGGGCTCCTCAACAATTTCAACCTTTGCCTTGGCTGTTTTACATGTCGAAAACAGCGCAAGCGCAAAGAGAAGAAAAATTGCTTTTTGGAGCCTCATATCTTAATTTTCGGACTAAAAGTACCTTTTCAAAAGCCCTTTAAAGCCCGCGCAATGCCGAGCTTCGTCGCGAG
>Ga0268262_10002795_pt1 | contig 19715 bp, 16 predicted proteins | sample TergutNc150P3_FD_190354 | JGI IMG/M metagenome (GOLD analysis project Ga0268262, IMG submission 190354) | Nasutitermes corniger P3 segment gut microbial community from laboratory colony in Florida, USA - Nc150 P3 (SPAdes) (version 2) | ecosystem: Host-associated > Arthropoda: Insects >...
GTAAAAATACGGAGATCAAGATTCCTCCGCGCATAGGGAACAACCCGGTTACGGAGATTGGGGAAAGGGTGTTTACGAAAAAGGGTCTGACAAGCGTAGTTATTCCCGAGAGCGTTATTTTTATCGGTAACATGGCGTTTGCGGATAACCAGATAAACAGCATAAGCATAGGCGCGAATGTGTACATTGCAAGTAACGCGTTTGACGGTTCCGGGTACAATCCTTCCTTTGTTGGATTCTACAACAGTCAGGGACGCAAGGCGGCGACATACAGCAACGGTTGGAGAATAGCTTCTGCAGCCGCGCCACAACAGGCGGCACAGCCGGCACGCTCCGGATCTGGCAACACGGCGTCTGCAAGTAAGCCTAGCGCGACAGCAACGGCATCCGCAACGCAGACAAGTACGCCTAGCACGGCGGCAGTGGCACCTGCAATGCAGGCAACAACCGCACAACAATCTGGCTCTAAAATTACATCAGAATCATCTGAAGTTTTTGCAGGAAATGGACACCAATACGAAGTAATTAATACTCCAATGAATTGGGCAGAAGCTCGTGACGATTGCAAAAAACGGGGTGGATATCTTGCAACGATTACCAGTAAAGAAGAGCAAAAATTTATTCAGGATTTAATTAGGAAAGGTAAAGAGTCTTACTGGCTTGGCGGTTACCGTGAGGGTAAAGATTGGAAATGGGTAACAGGTGAGGATTTTACATATAAAAAATGGGCAAATGGTCAACCAGATAATTATGGTACAGGAGAAGATAAATTGGGGCTTTATAGAAGTGGTGGGTCTTGGAATGATTTTTCAAATGGTGTAAAATTGGGTTATATTTGTGAATGGGACCCTGACTGAACAATCGGAAATTTAAGAAGACGCCAATGGAGCAACCATAACGCTAACACATTCATGGGGTGTGGTACACAAAATTAATTCTTCACCAACACCCCATCCCAGGGCAGCAGTAAACCTTCGCACTTTTCACCAGACGCGGAAACAATCTGCGTCCCTGATAATAGACCCGCAAACTTTTTAGGCGGCTTAACTTTCTTAAAAGAAAAATTAAGCGCAACCGTATAAGTTTCATCATTAAGTTTACGCTGATAAATCATTATGCAAGTATCGGCATAAACAGGATGGAAGTCTCCGTAGACAAGGCATTTGGTTTGTTTGCGTAGGGCGATTAACTTCTTGTAAAAAGTCAATATTGAGTCGGGATCGTTTTTCTGCGAAGCGTAGTTAATAAACTTGTAATTCTTATTTACCCCAAGCCAAGGTTTTCCTTTGGTGAAGCCCGCGTTGTCACCGTTATCCCATTGCATGGGAGTGCGGTTGTTGTCCCTTGAACCTGTTTTAAGCCATTTCCAACGCAGCCATTTGGGAAAGAATTTCTTTTTCATCAAATTGTCCAAGCCTCGGCTCTCCACGTCGTCGAGTTCGTCAATGCTCTTAAAATCAAAATTGGTCATGCCGATTTCCTGCCCCTGATAAATAAACGGCGTGCCGCGCAAGGTCAGTTCAAAAAGGGCAAGCATCTTCGCGCTCCGCCGCCAATACTCTCCCGATTTCTTTTTCAAATCGCCCTCATGATTCAAGCGGTATTTTCTCAAAGCTCCAAAGTGGGAAACAGTACGAGTTTGATCGTGGTTTTCAAGATACAGGGCGCACCAATCAAGTCCCCTCTGCCATTTTGTCATTACTTCCAGCAATTTGCGGGCGCGGAATTTTTTCAGTATATATTTTGAAATACGGCGGTCAACTTCCAGATGATCAAAAAAGAAAATCATATTTAACTCTTTTCGACTTTCATCGCATAACAGTTTCGCGTCCTGTAAATCGACAAAAACAGCCTCGCCTACCGTAAAGCAATCGTGTTTGTCCAATACGTCGCGCCTTAGTTCGCGCAATACGGCATGAGCGCCTTCCTGCGACTTGTAATGTTCCAATCCCTGAATCGCCACGGTCTTTTTTCCGTCATCAAGACTTGTTTTGTAAATTATATTGATCACATCACAGCGGAATCCTGCGGCTCCTTTGTCCAGCCAAAAACGAAGAATATTTTTTACTTCTTCTATTACCTTCGGATTCTTGTAATTCAAATCGGGCTGTTTTTTATCAAAAAGATGAAGATAATATTCGCCGCTTTTTTCATCGTACTCCCACGCGCTACCCATAAAAAAACTTGTCCAGTTGTTTGGCGGAAACTCTTGGTTTTGCTTATCGGTTTTTTTACCAGGCCGCCAGATATAATAATCACGGTATGGGCTTTTAATATCGCGGCTCTTTTGAAACCACTCGTGTTCATCGGAAGTATGGTTTATAACAAGATCCATAATAATTTTTATGTCCCGTTTTTTTGCTTCCGCGAAAAGTTTCTCCATATCCGCCATTGTTCCAAATTTAGGGCTTATATCGTAATAATCGCTGATGTCGTAACCGTTATCGGCGTCGGGGGATTTATACACAGGCGACAGCCAGATGACGCCCGCGCCCAAATCTTTGATCTCGTCCAGTCTTGAAATTATTCCCGGAATATCGCCGATTCCGTCATTTGGAAATATCGTCCCCGAAGAATCCTGAAAACTACGGGGGTAAATTTGATAAATAACACTTTCTTTCCACCACATAAATTATCCTCTATTCAAAATAATATTTTTATGATATGATTTATTATTATGCAAAATACTAATATTCGCAACCGAATAACTTTCGGTTTGGGGACAATCGGCAGGGACATGGTTTATGCCATAGTCAGTATGTTCCTTATGTTCTACCTTACTGACGTAATCAACCTGCCGACAAGTACGATGTGGTGGGTAGCGGGAATTATCCTTGCCGCCCGTATTTTTGACGCTTTTAACGATCCTTTCATGGGGCTTATCGTAGATAATACGCACACGCGTTGGGGTAAATTTAAAATGTGGATTACAATAGGCGCGATAACTTCCCCGATTTTTACCATTCTGCTCTTTACCGACCTTGGTCTTCAGGACAACGCATACATTATTTCTTTCGCTATTATCTACTTTATGTGGGGAATCTGCTACACAATCCACGATATTTCATATTGGTCAATGCTCCCCAGTTTAAGCGTCGATCAAAAAGAAAGGGAAAAAATAGGGGCACTTGCCCGTATTTTCGCCAATATCGGTTTATTTTTTGTCGTTGTCGCCATCGTGCCGCTTACAACTTCACTTGGAGCAAAATTTGGTTCCATGCAAAAAGGCTATTTTATTTTTGCCATTTGCGTATCGGTTTTTATGTCCATGGGAATGTGCGTTACAATATTTGGCGTAAAGGAGACGGGAATTGTCGCTGACAAAAAACAAAACACGCCGTTACGCGAATTGGTAAACATTATAATTAAAAACGACCAGTTGTTTTATACGATGCTTGCCCTCTCGCTGTTTATGATTGGCTATATGACAACTACCAGTTTTGGCCTGTATTTTTTCAAATACGCCTACGGCGATGAAGGGATGTTTTCAATCTTCTCCGCAGTTTTAGGCGTATCGCAATTATCAGCGTTGGCAACTTTCCAATTTTTCAGCAAAAAGTTCGACCGTAAAACTCTCTATACCGGCGCAATTCTTTCAATGACAATTGGTTATCTGCTCTTTTTCTCCGCCCCTGTTTCTACAATGTTATTCATCGGCATTGCCGGCGTTTTAATTTTCTTTGGCCAGTCATTTATCCAACTTTTAATGACTATGTTCCTAGCCGACTCCGTAGACTACGGGCACTGGAAACTGGGCAAACGCAACGACAGCATCACTTTTTCCATCCAGCCGTTGATTTACAAATTAGGCGGCGCGGTAGGCAGTGGAATTGTTTCCGTAGTAATAATAATCTCCGGAATTAAAGACGCCAACTCAGCCGCCGATGTCACTCCCTCAGGCCTCTTAATGATGAAAGTCGCCATGCTAATCTTCCCACTTTTTTGCTATTTAGGAGGCTACCTAATCTACCGCATGAAGTATAAGATTGACAGTAAATTTTATGGACAGATACTTTCAGATCTACAGGAACGTGGGGAATTGAAAAAAGAGACATAATTCCCTAAGAATTTCACACAAAGAGCACAAAGGTACAAAGAACACAAAGGAAGATCAGAGGTTCTTGTCCGTTATCTTGTCGTGAAACTCACGCTTAGATTTCGTACAAAACCCCCTCTTCCCTCTTCGTGATCTTTGTGTCTTCGTGCTCTTCGTGAGAAATATTTTCGAAAAATTTTTCAAAAACAGTCAAGCAAAATGCCAACTCCACGCCATATATAGGCATGAAATATTTATCTGTTTTAACCGTTGTTCTTTTGTGCGGCGGTGCTGTTCTTTCTGCGGAAGAGTCCGCGTCGGTTCTTAACTGGAGTCTTCTTTGGAGTGGCTCTTGGGAAGAAAAAAACTTTACGTTTCAGGACGAACCTGCATTAGCGGGGACTCTTGGGAATAGGGGAGAATTTAAATTGCACTTTCTCCAGCCTAACCTTGTACTGCGTACTCAGGTACTGGATAGGCGGCATCTGGACTTTTCGCTGGAGCCGCCTTGGGGAGATCCTGATAAATGGGTCACGAATTACACGGGCGGATTGTATCATAAGCCTACAGGGTCGCGGCTGCTTTATGGGACGCTTGACGAGTGGGGACTGTCGGCAAGAATCCGTAACCCGTGGATACGCTCGCCGCCTTATGCCGAAAATCATAAACCTATTATTGCTGATTTAAAAACTTCTGCTTCTTCCACAAAAGAAGATGAGGCGTATCTGTATCTGTCAACTCCGTCATTTCAGCTTTCTCCTGATTTAAATTTAAGGACTTTTATCAGCGCACAGTCGGAAGTAGACGAATTTACGCCTGCGTTTTCCTGTGGATTGGATCTTAATTTTAAAAAAACCAATAATTTACTGCTGGAGACATTTTACACGGGTAAAACGCTTCAACCTACAAAACCAAGTTCATGGTTTTCTGATAAACCGCCTCTGCCGCAGAGGGAATTCCGTCTCTTTGCCGCAGGGCTTCTCTTTACAAACCCGGATTTTTCCGTAAGCTCAGATTTTGCCCTGTCAGAAACTTTTGCCGTAGGAAAAGACATTTATGCCAATTTGGGTATTTCCTACTCGCCGTCTTTACCCTTTGGGAATAAATCAAGGCCGTTATTAATTTCATTATCAGCGGATGGCGCAGGGGACAAGTTTGTTTACAGAGACGGCGTAAATCATGGGGAAGGTTTCAGAACCGCGGCAAAAATCGAGTGGAAGGACATAAACAGTTCCCTAATCAAATTAAATACCGTATTACGCGGACCAAGTTTTGGTGAGGATTTTAACCGCAGTTCTTCGAGTTTTTATTGGCGGTTCCCCTCTTCTGTGGCAATACGCAATAATACCCTCCGCCTGACAAGAATATCCCTGTCTATGGACAGAAACGCGGTCAATCCATTAAAAAGTAACGATCATTTTTCGGGAAACCTTGGAATTTCGCTAAATATGCGGCAAATAGGCATAAAAAACCCCCTTGGAGTTAATTTTTCAGGCTCGATTAAAGGGTTGGCAGGGGTAAATAGCGATATTTCGCCTTATCCCGTATTGGATAAAGATTGGTCATGGGAAACAATCGATATGAATTGCGAATTTATATGGTCGGCAGGGATTTTTCAGTTCAGATCAAGGGCAGGATGCGCTTTTTTCCCAGAAAAAAACGAAAAATGGGACTTTTCCTTTAGTACGGCCATTCGTTCTAAAATGGGTAGATTGAGTTTTAAGGTCTCTTCGCTTGATTTTCCTAAAAAATGGAATTGGACTACATCATGGAGAATGGAATTGCAAAGAAAATAGTAAAAAAAGTGCATAAAACCCATTGTTTTTACGATAATTATATAGTAACATTTAAAAATAGGTATCTACTTTTAAAAGGGGGGATACTGTAATGATAAGCTATCTAAAAATATTGCTTATCTCCAAATAAAATATAAGGAGGTATTATGCCTGCCGGTGTGACAATTATGATAGTTGATGACTCCAGAATTATGAGAAATACCGTAAAGGGTGTTTTCTCGGGAGTAGAGTCAGCTTGTAACTTTATCGAGGCAAAAGATGGTGAAGAAGCCCTAGCGTTATTAGAAACGCAAACTGTTGATTTAATTCTGCTGGATTGGAATATGCCAAGATTATCGGGAATTGATTTTCTAAAACAAGTTAGAGCGATGGATCAATACAAAGACTTGCCTATTATTATGGTAACCAGTGAAGCCGCCAAGTTTAACGTTATTGAAGCGTTAAAACATGGGGCCACTGATTATATTACTAAACCAATTAAGCTTGATCTGTTCAAGCAAAAATTGTCTAAACTACGTTTATTTAGGATGTAAAATATGACAGTAGAATTACAAAATTATGTAGAACCATTCGTAGAAGTTACAGTCAGTACTTTCAAAGAATTTGTAGGTATTGAAGTAAGTCCAAGGCATCCACATTTTCTGGATCCTGACAAAGCCTTTGAATGGGACATTTCTGCGGTAATAGGTCTTTCCGGTGCGGTTAAGGGCGCTGTAATAGTCTCCATGAAATCTGATTTGGCGATAAAATTAACCGATATATTAACAGGCTCGAAACATTCGGTGCTTGATGCCGATGTAATCGACGCGATTGGCGAAGTAAATAACATCATTGCAGGAAACATAAAGCCAAAAGTGCCAAATGGGGACAGAATTGTAATTTCAATTCCCACGATTATTAGGGGAAAAGAACATTCAATCGCATGGCCCAGCAAGCAAACGCGCATTCTTTGCATCCCGCACAAAGCGTTTGAAAATGATATTTTTCACCTAATGGTTGCGATTGAACTTGATCACGAATCCTAAACAAGAGAGAACATAATGAAACATGTTTTTGTGTTCGATCCAAAAGCTTTCTACGACCAGCAATGGAAGATGGATAATATTTTGGACAGTATAGGGCAGTTTTTTAGAACACAAGAAGCCCCCGATTTCTCAATACAATTTTCACGTTACAGAAGAAACGCTATAACCATAATTCAAGACGAAGCGGAAAAGGCAAAATCGGACGACATCATCAGGATTTATGCGGTAGGCGGAGAAGAAATTCTCTTTGACTGCCTGAATGGTGTCGCTCATTTTCCAAATATGCAGCTTGCGGTAGTTCCTCATGGGGAGTTCTTTGATTTTCTACAAATTTTCGGTGATGAAAACATTGAAGCCTTCAGGGACATTCCGTCTCTTGTTAAAGGAGATGCTATTCAAACGGACATAATCAGATGGGGGGTAAATTACGCTTTAAATTCCTGCTACATAGGAATGAATTCCACAATATTAAAGAAAATAAAAGATCTAAAGGCGAACATGGGCAAAGGCAGTTTTATTGTTTTCTCAAAACTTTCATCTTATTTTAACACGATATTTGGTTCATTCGATAAAAATGTTGCCGCACGGGAATATAAGATAAACATAGATGACAGGGACTATTCAGGACAGTACTGCCTAATCCATGTCGCAAATAGTCCGTATCACGAAGGAAAATTGACAGGCGTTTCGGATGCGACGCCTGACGACGGTCTTTTGGATATCGCGTTAATTAAATCATCACATCCCATGAAAACGCTTTCATCTATGAGAAAATACAACAGGGGAAAACGCCCAAAAAATTGTATTGTTGTCCATGGAAAAAAAATATCAATTCAAACCACCGAACAAATGTGGATTCAACTTGATAATGAATACTTTCAAGACAACAGTATCTCTATAAGCGTGGTTAATAACGCGGTACAAATAGTAACGGTTAATAATTTAGCATACCCGTTAGCGTCAATTGCGGCTGTTTAAGGAAGGCTCATGGCAGTAAAAAAAACAATAAGTAACAGATTAAAAAACATCGCAAACTTTTTCTCCATTGCGATGGTTATTTTTATAAGCGCCACTTATATTTTTGAAACTTACGTATCCCAAATTAAGGTTAATTACAGTATAGCCGGGCTTACAATGATAGTGGCCTTGGTGGTAGTTATCGCAATCATCAAAAACACGGTAAATTCTTACAAATTGGCATTTAACGTTCCAGCCATACTTTTATTATTTTATACGGCGCTTATGTTGCTCATCAAATGGCAAAGTCCCCATTATATGCTTGTCTGTGTTTTCCTGACCGCCGTCAGTTGCATATATTCAAATTTTAACAGAACTCTGGTTTTCATAATAGTTGAAAATATTTTTTCCATCCTCCTTTTTTTGAGAGGTTTTCAGATAGGCGGACAAGTGCCCATACATACCACGGGAGTTATGTGGGCTATCAGTTTATTCATCAGTATTATCATGCTATTACTTACAAGAGCGGCTACAGTTGAATTAAATAAAGCTATTACGCACCAAAATTCATTCATGGATCTTTTAGCGTCTACGGAAAACTTTGTTGCGATGATAGACGAGCGCAATGAAGTTGTATATGCAAGTAAAACCTTATCCGATCTTGGAAATACAAGCGATCCAACCCTTGTTCAAGGGCGTCCTCTTATCGATCTTTTCCCGGGAAGAAGCCTGAAAGTACAAGCCGGAAAATTATTAAAACAAAAAGACGATTATGCGGAAGACTGGGAATTTTCACTAAACGGACAGAAACGTTACTTTAAAGCGGCTTCGCACGGCCTTCCAGGGGGCGGCGGCACTCTTATCAGTTTATACGACATGACCCATCTTGCCGAGCGCGATGAAATCGCGGTCATGAAAGACAGCATGAAGATTGGTCTTTTCTTCATAGATAAGGAATTTATTATTCAAGATCATTATTCAAGATATTTGGAAGAAATGTTGTCAGATAGCAAACTTTTTGGGAAAAATTTAACGGACATTATTACCGATTCGGTCACTCCGAGCGAACTGGAAGCGATAAAGGATTATTTTGGAATGATCATGGAACGCACTTATGATCAGGAAATGTTGGAAGATATTAATCCGTTAAATGAGCTTCATTATGTAAATAAAGAGACAGGCGACAGAAAAGTATTCCAATTTGCCTTTGCCACGGTAGAACGCGGTCATGGTGACGTTTTCATCCTGGTGACAGTCTATGATATTACAACCAGAGTAGAATTGCAACAAAGACTGGCGGAAGAGGAGTCAAGACGGCAGGAAGAAATGCAGGCTGTCTTTGAACTTATCCAGGTTGAGCCGGATGTATTTAACGACTTCATGGCGGATATGGAACATGAATTAGAAGAAATTGTTGGGATACAAAAAGACGAAACAATGTCCACGCATGACTCGCTTGTTAAGATTTACCAGTCTGTTCATGCCATTAAATCAAACGCGGTAATTCTTGGTTTGAATGTATTTGGCAACAAGGTTCATAATCTGGAATCAAGAATAAAGAAATTACGTGAAATGCCAAACGTGCCTTTTGGTGAAATGTTAAATCTTACTATGGAAATAGAAAAGATTTCCAAAGAAAAAGAAGGATTCAAGGATATTCTTAACAAGCTTCAAAGTTACGCGGGAAGCGGCGGCAAGGGCGGAGGAACCGGTGAAAAACAAAATATCAAAGTGTTGATTGAATCCCTTGCAAAGACAACTTCCAGAGTTGCCGAAGATTTAGAAAAGAAAATTAAATTTGTCCCGGCTGATATTGACGGCGAAGCTATAGACAAAGGTCCAAGACGCGTAATGAAAGAAATACTAATGCAACTTATCCGCAATTCCGCCCTGCACGGGATTGAAATGCCGGAGGAAAGAACTGCCAAAGGTAAAAATGAACTGGGCACTATAAAGCTTTCCATCAAGATGACGGAAGATCATAAAAATATTCAAATAAAACTTACCGATGACGGAAAAGGCCTTGATTACAAAAAGATATCTGAAAGAGCGTTAGCCAAAAAATTAATAAAGCCTGAAGACGCAAATAACCCCGACCTGTTATCGAAAGTAATATTCCTGCCCGGCTTTAGCACGGCGGAAACAGAAACTGTTCACGGCGGAAGGGGCATTGGCTTAAATCTTGTGCGCGACCGTATAAAAGAAGCAAAAGGCGCAGTAAAACTTAAATCGGAACCCGGCAAGGGAACATTATTCTTTATTTCTCTCCCTGTTTCTGCTTGATAATCCCGCGCCAATAGCCGTAGTATATTCGGCGTGTTCAGGGTAGATAAATTCAATTCCATACATAGACGTAATATCGGAAAGCACTTTCCGTCCTATCGGGTTTTTACTGCCATTACCCGTAACAACAACCCTGCTGTAATTTTTTGCCTTTGCCGCAAAAACGGAAAGAACCCCTATTACCTGATACACCATGTTAATAATCGCAAGCGCGATATCCCCATTATTGGCGGTATCCAGCATTTTCCCAAAATTAGAAGCCGTACATTCACCGTTTAAAAAACTTAAATTCGTATCTGTGATGTCACCTAACAATAGGTCAACCTGGTTTAATTTTCCATTTTTTGCCAGCTCCATAATATCATGGAATTCGGCGACGGACAAAAGTCTTTTACCCAATCCCAATATTGTTCCGCCTCCAACGCCTGAGCCGCCAAAATGGGAAATGCCCTTATCGCCGGCTTCGATTATTACGGTTCCAGTCCCGATATTTGTAATAATTATATTATTTATGCCGGAAAGAAATATCCCACCCGTGCCGATGGCTTCAAATTCGTTTACCCTGCCTGTGGTAATGCCAAAAATGTCGTCTTTTATTTTTGACGCTCCGGCTCCGGTAATCTCAATCTTTTCGACAGCGTTTATTTTAATGCCATTTTCAAGAACTATTTTTCCAAAAGCGCCAGTAGCTGCGGTTATAGCGTCCATTGCCTTTGTTTTTATCATCTTAATAATTTTTCCATTCTCTATGGAAACGGCTTTTGTTATGGTACTGCCAATATCAATTCCTATTATCAAAGTGCTCTCCTGATTTTATGTGTTATATTAGCATAAAAGAATAATTGATTCTATAATCATTCAAATTACAAATTGGTGTTGCTAATACAATGATTATCTAATATATTGATTCCATTATGAACTATGCAGAAGAATCATTAAAAAAACATTACCAGTGGCGCGGTAAATTGGAAATCGTTAACAAAATGCCAGTCTCAACACGGGAGGATCTTTCGCTTGCCTACACTCCCGGCGTCGCCCAACCCTGTCTTGAAATAAGTAAAAACCCTGAAAAAAGCTGGGAGTTGACAGGACGCTGGAATACGGTTGCCGTTGTAACAGACGGCACCGCAGTCTTAGGACTTGGCGATATTGGTCCTGAGGCGGGAATGCCCGTAATGGAAGGAAAATGCGTACTGTTCAAAGCCTTTGGCGGTGTGGACGCAATCCCGCTGTGCATACGCTCAAAAGAAGTTGACGTTATTGTAGAAACAGTGGCACTTCTTGCGGGGAGTTTTGGCGGCATAAATCTGGAAGATATTTCCGCTCCGCGTTGTTTTGAAATAGAGAGAAAATTAAAGGCACGGTGCGACATTCCCATTTTTCATGATGATCAGCATGGGACTGCGGTAGTAGTGCTTGCGGCGTTGCTTAACGCGTTAAAACTGACCGGAAAAAAACTTGAGAATATCAGCGTGGTTACATTAGGCGCAGGCGCGGCGGGTATTGCCGTAATCAGGCTTTTACAGGCGCTGGGATTGTCCGATGTGGTACTCTGCGACCGTAAGGGGGCAATTTACAAGGGCAGGGACGGCCTTAACAGCGAAAAGGCTGAGATGGCTGAAATATCAAACAGACAGATGAAAAAGGGAAGCCTTGCAGACGTACTGCGGGGAGCCGACGTATTTATCGGCGTTTCAGCGCCCGGCATGGTAACGTCTGAAATGGTAAAATCAATGTCACCTAACGCAATTTTATTTCCCATGTCCAATCCAACGCCTGAGATCATGCCGGATTTGGCTCTTGCCGCAGGAGCCGCCGTAGTGGGGACAGGCAGAAGTGATTTTGCCAATCAGATCAACAATGTGCTTGCCTTCCCCGGCATTTTCCGCGGGACGCTTGATGTTCGCGCAAGCGACATTAACGATGAAATGAAAATCTCCGCCGCTTACGCGCTTGCCAATCTTGTAAGTGAAAATGAATTACGCGGCAATTACATTATTCCGGCGGCTTTTGACCCAAGAGTAAGAGACGAGGTAGCTCGGGCGACGGCCCAAGCCGCAATTAAGAGCGGCGTGGCAAGAGCGTAAAATACTTCTTTTGAGTAAGATGCCTTGATTATTAAACAAGACCCTATTTACTTTTTTTAAGATTATCAAGATTTTTCTTTGCGCCTGAATGTCCCTGAAATGCGGCATAATTATACCATTCATGAGCTACAAGCGGATTCTTAGGTACGCCATTGCCATTCTCATAACACATCCCAAGACAATTCTGAGCGGGTGCGTACCCGTGTTCCGCGGATTTTCGGTACAATTCAATTGCTTTTGCTATATCCGCCGGCATACCCTTTCCAAATTCATAGCATACGCCCAAATTATACAGGGCAAAAATATTACCTTGAGCCGCAGCCTGCTTGTACAATTTAATGGCTTGGGCCATATCTTTAGTTATACCATTGCCATTTTCAAAACAAAAACCTAAATTACTCTGAGCGGGCGCATATCCTAATTCCGCAGCCTTGCTGTAATACGCGACCGCTTTGTCTAAATCCATTTCTACTCCGCTGCCGCTTTCATAACACCATCCCAAATTACACATGGCGGGAGCATACCCTTGATTTGCCGATTTCTGGTAATAGTCAAGCATTTTGGTAAAATTAAATGGAACGCCATGTCCTTTCTCGTAACAATATGCCAGATTACATTGAGCCGGAGCGTATCCCAGATCAGCCGCTTTGCGGTAATAAACATAAGCCTCCGCAAAATTATTTAACATTCCTGCGGCATTCCCTTTATTGAATAATTCAACAACGTTAACCGGTTGATTTTCTGCCATATATTCCTCCAATAAAGATTAATTTTCTTCGTTAAGTAATGGCAAAAATTCCGTTAATACGGCATCTAATTCACTTTTAAGCGCTTCCATCTGCTCAGGTGAAGCAGTGTTTACACCGTCGGCTAGTTGATGTTCCACACTGGCGGCGGCTGACTGCAGACGGTTTTTCCCAATTTGCCCAGCGTTGCCTTTTAACGCATGTACCAGCTTGCAAGCCATTTTAATATCGCCACTTTCTATTAATTTGCATATTTCTTCGTATTTATTAATATTTGCTTTAATAAAATATTTTTCCAGCGACTTTTGAAACTCCATATCATACGCGGGTTCTTCTTTCTTTAACATTTCTTTCTGTAAGTCTGATTGTTTTACAGGCGTTAGATATTTTAACAAACAGCGCCACAATTCTTGGGAGGTAAACGGCTTGCCTACACAGTCAGCTATACCATGAGCCTTATAAGTTTCCATGTCTTCCGTCATTATATTGGCAGTCAGGGCAACAATGGGAATTTTATCGTCAAGTTTGACGATTTCAACAGCGGCCTCAAGCCCGTCCATTACAGGCATGTTCATATCCATAAAAATTAAATCAAATAATTTCTCGCCCTTCCTGACACGGCTTTTAACCATCTCAACGCCAATTAAACCGTTTTCTACAATTACGGTTTTTAAGCCCACCCTTGTAAGGTGTTCGCGTATAACTTCCTGCTTCATAAAATTGTCTTCGCATATAAGAACTTCACCGTTAAATATCGGCCTCTCCAGTTCTTTCGGGAAAATACGGCTTTGGAACATTTCTTCCATGGACACATCAATCGTGTCAAATGTAAGATCAAAACTGAACCTGCTTCCAACGCCGGGCGTACTGTCAACGGAGAGTTTTCCTCCCATCATTTCTATAATGCTCTTGGTTATCGGCAAGCTAAGCCCCGTGCCGCCGTATCTGTTTGCCGTTGTTGTTTCCACCTTTGAAAACGGCTCAAATATTACCGCTATCTGTTCGGGAGTCATGCCAACGCCGCTGTCTTTAATTTCAAAATGTATTGTGATTGATTTATCATCTATACGAATAATATCAGACACAAGTTTGATCATTCCGGTATTTGTAAATTTTACCGCATTGGAAAGCAGATTGACAAATACCTGGCGGAGTCTTACAGGATCGCCGACAGGTTTTTTACCAACGCTCGGTTCGGCGTAAAAGTGAAGTAATATTCCTTTATCGACGGCCTTAGGCATTACCAAGGTTCTGCAACTTGCGAACAGTTCATGCATATCAAAGGGTATTTTTTTAAGCGACAATTCACCGGATTCAATTTTGGAAATATCCATAATATCATTGGTAATTTGCAGCAGCCAGTCCGCGTTAACGCGGATATTAGCCAGATAATCTTTTGTCTTACTGGAAATTTCATCATCCAGAGCCAAATCGGCAAATCCAATAATGCTGTCTAAAGGAGTGCGAATCTCATTACTAATATTCGCATGGAATGCGGATTTTGATTTACTTACGGCTTTTGCGGCTTCAAGCTCGGTTTCCAATTCCTGCAGGCGCTTATTTAACTCATCAGTGCGTACCTGCACCAGCTTTTCAAGTTTTTTCTTCTCATTGGCGCGTCTTAATAATAAAATTATAAAAAGAGCAATAACAATGACTAATAACACAAGAACAGTGGTTAAATTAATAAATCGAAAATCAGTAAACATACAATACCTTCAAAAACCCAAATGGGGAGAAACTTAAAACTTGACATATTGTACCATAAAAAGAAAAACAGGGCAATATAAAATAACAAAGATTTATAATAAATTAACAAATATTTGTTGGTATTTGTATGTTTTGTAATATCATGAGATTTTTAGTATTTTTATACCCCAAAAATAAGTTTTTCGTAAAATACTTTTAACGGCGACGGCGAGCTAACAGAAGAAGGCGCAGCAAGCTGGCAATCGCGGTAAGCGCTGAAGCGACATAAGTTAAAGCCGCGGCGGTTAAAACTTTTTTAACGCCATTTAATTCCTTTTCATTCAGCACATTGTTGGCGCGTAAGACCTTTATGGCCCTATTTGAAGCGTTAAATTCCACAGGCAATGTTATAACATAGAAAAGTACCGCGCCACTAAAGAGAAAAATTCCAATAGTTAATAATATTGAGCCAATACCGGAAAGAGACTCGCTGGAAGAAATACCAAGCCCCGCTATCGCAAGCCAAGGGCCTAATTTTGAGCCGATATTTGCCACAGGCACAAGCGTACTTCTTAAACCAAGGGGACTCCAGTGGATGGCGTGTTGAATAGCATGTCCGGCCTCATGCGCGGCGACACCAACCGCGGCAATTGACGTTGAGCCGTATACGGGTTGCGAAAGCCGTAATTTTTTATCCGAGGGCGAGTAATGGTCCGTAAGAGAACCGGCAACAGGTTCAACTTTTACATCGTTGATATTATTTGTCCGCAGTAAAAGGGTCGCCGCATCGGTGCCTGTTATTCCCTTTGAACAAGGCACTTTTGAATATTTGGCAAAAGTGGATTTAACCAAAAACTGCGCCCAAAGCGATAAGAGCAGAGTTGGAACGACTAATATTAAATAATACATATCAAAACCAAAACCCATAATTTTCCTCCATCTATATTTTCTATCCTTTATCCGCAGGCGGACTGCGCCGCACGGTATATTCATGCTTTACATCTCCGTGCTCTTCACTGTCCCTTGCGGCGCGGGAAAGCATTTCTTTCTGAACACGGAAAAGTTTTTCTCCCACGGGAGGAGCCAACTGTTTCCATTTACCGTCGTTGCCCAATACTGAAGACTGACAGTTATCACGGAAATAATCGTTAAGAATATCATACATTATTTCGCGGAGTTTTTCATCCTGTATGGGGAATAAAATTTCCACGCGGTGGTCAAGGTTTCGCGTCATCAAATCGGCACTGGAGCAGTAAAGCTCGTCCGCGCCCCCGTTGGAAAAGTAATAAATTCTTGAGTGTTCAAGATAATGGTCAATGACGCTAATTACTCTGATGTTTTCAGAAACTCCCTTTATGCCGGGAATTAAAGTGCATATCCCTCGGACGCACAAGGAAATTTTTACACCCGCCTCAGACGCTTTGTAAAGTGCTTTTATAACGTCAACATCGGTAAGAGAATTCATTTTTGCCATTATTCGGGCGGGATATTTTTGCTTTGCCCTGTTCGCTTCCCTGTCAATAAGCTCCAGAAAACGTCGTTTAAGGGCGATAGGCGCAATTATAAGCTTTGTCATTGTCTGAACGGTTGAGTAACCCGTGAGCATATTAAAAATAAGTCCAGCGTCGTAAGCAATATCCTCGCGACAGGTAAAGAGGCAAATATCTTCGTAGTATTTCGCAGTTCTGTCGTTGTAGTTTCCCGTGGAAAGATGCACATAACGCTTAATACGGTCGTTTTCCCGGCGCAGAACCATCGAAATTTTAGAATGGATTTTTAAACGTGAAAGCCCATACACGACAATAACGCCCGCTTTTTCCAACCTGTTCGCCCACGAGATATTCCTCTCCTCGTCAAACCGCGCTTTAAGTTCAACCACCGCCGTTACATGCTTGCCATTCAAAGCCGCCTGCTCCAAGGCGCGGACAACCGGGGAAAAAGCCGAAGAACCCGAATGAAGCCCTATTCCCGGAATAGCGCCGCCCGTTCTGTAAAGCGCGGTTCTAATTGAAATAACCTGCGGGTCTGTCGCCGCATCCTGAAAAAACCTAACCACAGGATCAAAAGACTGGTACGGCAAATGCAACATCACATCGCCCTGACTGATCATATCCCAAATGGGAGTCTCTTCGTTAAAATCTACAGATTTATAAATCTTCCATGGCTTTTCAACCAAATCTTCAAGGTTTGCCACATTGGACAATTCTAAAAAATCAACCAGATTAATCGGCCCGTCAACTTCATACAAATAATCGTTATCCAGTAAAAAACGCCTTGCAAGGTCTTCTTTTAACTTCGCGCTTCCCGAAGAATAAACCATCCTGATACATTCCGATCTTCCCCTGCCCTCCAGAACTTCTACCATCGCCTCGACATAATCTTCGTCTCTCTGCTCATCAACTGAAAAATCAGCGTCCCTGTTAATTTTAAACAACATGCTTTCCTTGACGCGAAAACCGGGGAAAAGATAACCGCCCCATGTAATAATTACGTCATCAAGTATGGCAAGCTGAAACTTTTCCTTTCCGCCACCGTTACTCGACGCTTCAAATTCCGGCAACCAGATAAGCCTGTTTAAAACGCCGGGAATAGGGATAATTACCTCTAACTCTTTCGGCGCGCCGCTTGCCATGCCTTCTAAACCTTGAGGCGGATTTGGACTTTCAGGCTCAAGCAGAAAGACCGCATTTAACGAGCGGCTTTCGATAAAAGGCATGGGCTTGTCATCTTCCAAACGCAGGGGAGTTAATACGGGATATATTTGATTTAAAAAAAACGCGTTTAAAAAATCAAGCTGGGGAACAGACCATGAATCGGGACGCAGAAGGGACAATCCGTTTTTTGCAAGCCCCGGAAATATTTCGTTATGCAAACATTCATACTGCCTGTTCAAAATGGAATGAACTTTTTTAGAAATAGCCTTTAGCTGTTGATCAGCCGTTAATCCGGAAGGATCAACCGTTCTGCCCGCTTCCGCTTTTTGCAGGCGTTTTAACGCCGCGACCCTGACCATAAAAAACTCGTCAAAATTGGAGGAAACAATAGAAAGAAACCTTAATCTTTCAAGAAGGGGTATTTCCTTACGAAGCCCTTCGTTCATCACGCGCTCGTTAAAATCCACCCATGAAAGATCGCGGCTAATGTAGGGAAAATCAAGTTTGTTAGTTTCAGTTTTATCCATTTATTTAATTATAAACTATTTTAATGTTCTTTTACACATTAGTCATTGGCTCTTTTATCAAATTTAGCTATTTATTGATTATATTCCTTGAGCGTGGGCGCAAATCCGCAACTGCTCCGGGTGGCGTGGCCTTAATTGACGCACGCTTTGGCGTGGCATCCTTGCGATCCACGCCAGTGTCGCCGTTGCGGATTTGCGCCTACGCTCGTGCAATTTATTCATTAATTAGTGAGTGATTTAAATGTGAGACAGAGAGTATTTGGCGGCATTATAGAATAATTCTTAATTTAATGAGCGATTAAGATGTATGCCGAATAAAATACTTGAGGGGTGGTCGATAAAAAAGTGCCGCGCCCCGCCGCAGTGCTTTTTTATCAAACAGGACCCCCTAGAAATTCTTTAGGCATACATCTTGCCCCCACCTGATAATAAATTAACCGTTTTTCAAACTTTCAAATATTCCGCAGCTTCCGCCAGATCATTACAGCGATGCCAGACGGTGGCAAGTACTTCTTGCGACGGCTCGATAAGGTCTTTAATAAAGATTGACCGTATACCCGCTGCGTGCAGTCCCAGAAGCCCCGGAGGAGAGTCTTCAAAGCCGACACAGGCATTAGGAGGCTGTCCTAATTTTTTTGCCGCAAGAAGGAAAATATCCGGGGCGGGTTTTCCGTTTGTAACTTCCTCACCGCAGGTAATTGCAGTAAAACGGTCGAGGATTCCGGCTTTACTAAGCATATTCGTCGCGGTTGCAGTACGGGAAGAAGTTGCTACGCCGAATGGTATTTTTGCGGCGGAAAGACGGTCAAGCAGATACAGAAGTCCGGATTTTAAGGGGACTCCGTTTTTATCAACTTTTTCTTGTACAAGCTTTCTGAATTCATCACGAATCGTGTCGTAGGGAAAGTCAGTGCCGAATTCTTCATACATGACCAATCGCGCTTTTTCAGCGCTTATCCCCACCATGCGAAGAACAATGTCATAGGTTATTTTATACCCAAACGGTTTACCCGCAATTTCCCAAAGGGGGATGGTCAGATTTTCAGTGTCGAACATAAGGCCGTCCATGTCAAAGATAACGGCGGAAGGGCGGAATGTTTTTTCTGGTGTTTTCATTTAGGTGGGATTACCTTTATTTGTTTGTACCTTTTACCATTCCCATTCTTCTTCGCCCAAAAGGTCATATTGAGCTTGTAAAATATCATCGTCTATTGTAGCTTTATGTGTTGAATAAAAAGTATCCAATTGTTTGGTTATTGTGCTTTTTTCATTGTTTTTTACAAATTCTTTTATTGCCATTGAGCAAAATTCAGGTACGGATATGTGTAAATGTTCCGCTTCCTGAAAAACATTTATATCAAGTGAAATTGCCGTATTCATATTAATAATTTAACTTTTTTATTCAACCATTGTCAAGGGTTCGTTTAATTGCAGAGATTTATTGATAAATCCCGGTTTTAAGCCTAGTTTTAAAAGATTTGGTCCAGGTTCAACTGTGTTATTAATAATGTGGTTATCCCAATACTCGCACTCAGCATCGGTCATTCCAGTTCGCTTTTCTATATCTGTCATGGCTTTTCTCTTCCTTCAAATGTAATACCATGTATAAAAGCTGAATCACGAAAGATGAACTCCTGTTCCATAGGTTATTATAACACTTTTCATGGCTTTTTTAAAACCGCAAAATCCTACTTGCCACTTCCCCCCAAGAAAATCTTTAGGCATACATCTTGCCCACACTTTTTATTAACGTTGTTTAACTCAAAATCACCTTATACCCAAACACATCCTGAAACATCCCACCCTTCTCCTCAAGCCCCATCAACTCAAGCGAAAGATCATAAGCCTTATCCACATGAAGCACAATTGTCTCCGAACGCCGCTCAACAGTAAATTTTTTTATTTGCTGAGTATG
>Ga0268262_10002796_pt1 | contig 19702 bp, 21 predicted proteins | sample TergutNc150P3_FD_190354 | JGI IMG/M metagenome (GOLD analysis project Ga0268262, IMG submission 190354) | Nasutitermes corniger P3 segment gut microbial community from laboratory colony in Florida, USA - Nc150 P3 (SPAdes) (version 2) | ecosystem: Host-associated > Arthropoda: Insects >...
TATTTTCATCTTTCACGTTGACATTTCTAGATGTTTTGGGAAAGAAAAGCCCGAAATCCATAAATTTCTCACGCAATTTGGGAGCCATCATATATTCAGTGAAAGCTCCGAAAAGATTGATATAATTCCCAAGCCTTTCATCGAACTGATCTTTGCTTTCCTTCATCTCCCGATTAAATTCTTTTTGGCTTTCGGCTACTTCCCTTACAATCCGGTCAGTTTCTTTCAACTGCTCCCGATTTTCCATTAAAGCCGCCCAAACTTGCTCAAAGTCAAGTCCTCTGGGGTATGCTGGCTGTGTCTGTACTGCACCCATGCTTTTACCTCTCTATACAATATATCCATTTTGGCAGAAAAGGACAAGAAAAATGAGCAATGAGCAACGGAAGAAGAAGGCCTCTGCCTCTTTTATTCCTCATTCCTCCTTCCTAATTCCTCATTTTTCCCCCCTCTCTTGTAACTTTCGCCCGATATAAGTATTTTATTACTAATGGAAGAGAAAAAACAGCCTGCAAGCGGGACAGTACCGGCAACGAGCGAAAGAACGGCCATCAGCCATCAGCCATCAGCCATCAGCCATCAGCCATCAGCCATCAGCCATCAGCCATCAGCCATCAGCCATCAGCCATCAGCCATCAGCCATCAGCCATCAGCCATCAGTATACAACCGTGTAAAAAACAGTGTCAACCAACTGACAGCATATATTCTCCCTTTTTTGGTATATCAGGCGGAATCTTCCGCCTTTTATATACGCGCTCCGTCGGAGCGCGTTCTGCCCGAGGGCAGGTAAATCTTCGTGATTTCCTGCTTTCGGGCGGGAGTCACAGCGGGCTAAAGCCCGGAAGGAGTTCTTTATGAAGAACTTTTTTAAACTTTTAGGGATTGCCGGCATGGCGCTGGTAATCGGGTTCTCAATGGCGGCTTGCGGAGGCGGCGATGACGACGACAGCAGCGGCAAAAAGGGCGGCGGCACGGCACTATGGCGCAGCGAGCTTGCCTACGACCCTACGCATATGTCTGACCGAAGCGGCGGAATATGGACGCTGACGGTCAGTCCCTGGATTGTGTTTTCCCCCGCGAATTTGAACAACGGCTCTGCGGCTTACGTTCAAATTGGAGGGAACACCTACAAGCTTATGTCCAAAGACGACAAACCAATAGGCCAGGAAAGCTCTTTTAACATTAAATTAACGACCTTGAATGGTGTAACTGGCAATGAATACACCGTCAAATACACACTCGCCGCAGACAGTTTGACGATTAACAATAACGGCGGAGTACCAGTAGAAGGATTCTCTGCAAACGCCGTCTTTAAGAAAGGGACTAACTAACGCAACAATGCCAGTCGCCGGTTAACGGCGGTTGGCAGCAATAAAGGAGGACAACATGAAGAAAGCGCTCAAAACAGCGTTACTCGTAACGGCAATTATCGCCGCCGTCATGGCCGCGACAGCGTGCGACAAAAAGAACGACGCCGCGTTAGCGGAAATGAACGCCAAACTGGAAGCGATGCAGGCGGAACTGGACAAGGCGAAAAGCGGAAACGCCGGCGCGGAAGAAATCGAGAGACTGAAGAAAGAACTGGAGGAACAGAAAGAACGCGCGGAACAGCGGCGCGAAAGGCGCGAGGGCGGGGAACGCGGGGAGCGCGGCAACAGGCAGAGGGCTTCCGAAACGGAAACAGCGGCGCAGGCTCCGGCAGCGGCGGCGGCAGAACCAGCTAAATCGACAACCGCCGCGACAACGCCATCCGCTTCTACCGCAACGGCAACGCCGGCCGCCACGTCGGGGGCAGCCGCTTCCACCGCAACGGCAACGCCGACAGCCGCAACAACAACCGCAGACGGTTTTACAATAACAGGCACGACCTTAACCAAATACAGCGGTTCAAGCACCAATGTAATCATACCTAACGGCGTTACCAGAATCGGGGATATGGCTTTTGAAAGCAACAAGAACATTATCAGCGTAACCATACCCAACGGCGTTACCAGCATCGGGAGTCAGGCGTTTAACTTTAATACGAACCTTGCCAGCGTAACCATACCCGACAGCGTTACCAGCATCGGGGCTACGGCTTTTTCAGACTGCCACTCCCTTGCCAGCATAACAATACCTAACAGCGTTACCAGCATCGGGCGTAACGCTTTTACATCTTGCCGCAGCCTTGGCAGAGTAACAATACCAAACAGCGTTAAAAGCATCGGGGAACGGGCTTTTGCCTTTAGCGGGCTTACCAGCATAACCATACCAGGCAGCGTTACCAGCATGGGAGATTGCGCTTTTGGCAGTTGTCCCAACCTTAACAGCGTAATTATAGAAAACGGAGTTACCAGCATTGGGCTAGAGGCTTTTTACGGTTGCCCCAATCTTACCAGCGTAACCATACCCAACAGCGTTACTGCCATAGGGTATAGGGCTTTTCAACGCTGCACAAGCCTTGCCAGTATAACCATACCAGCCAGCGTTAACAGTATTAGGGATTGGGCTTTTGACGGTTGCACCAGTCTTAATAGCGTAACATTTCAGGGAACGATTCCTTCGAGCGGATTCAGTGTCGGTCATCTCGCTGATTTTCATACAGTTCCCGGTGACTTGCGGGACAAGTACCTTACGGGAGGACCAGGAACTTATACAAGGCAAAGCGGAAGCGAAACGTGGACGAAACAATCATAAGAAAATAACAAATAACAGGTAACAGGTAACAAAGGAAGAGGCGCAGAATGCATCCTTTCTTAACTTTGTTACCTGTTATTTGTTATTTGTTACTTGTTATAAGGAGGACAAGTATGAAGAAAGCAATCAAAACAGCGTTACTCGTATCGGCGCTCATCGCCGCCGTCATAGCCGCGGCAGCGTGCGACAAAAAGAACGACGACGCAAGCGCGAAAGCGTTAGCGGAAATGAACGCCAAACTGGAAGCGATGCAGGCGGAACTTGACAAGGCGAAAAGCGCGAACGCAGGCGCGGAAGAAATCGAGAGAATGAAGAAAGAACTGGAGGAACAGAAAGAACGGGCGGAACAGCGGCGAGGCGAGCGCGGGGAACGCGGGGAGCGCGGCAACAGACAGCGGGCTTCCGAGACGGAAACAGCGGCGCAGGCTCCGGCAACAACAACCGAGCCAGCCAAATCGACAGCCGCCGCAACAACGCCAGCCGCCACGTCGGGGGCAGCCGCTTCCACCGCAACGGCAACGCCGACAACAGCAACGCCAGCCAAATCAACAGCCGCAACAACAACGCCAGCCTCAAGCGGAACTACCATTGCAAGGGGAGCGTATGCGCGCAAGGGGCTGACAGGGCATTTTACCATCCCTAACGGAGTTACCGATATTGAGGCGCATGCGTTTCTCGACAACCAACTGACCAGCATTACCATACCGAACAGCGTTAAAATCATTAGGGAAAATGCGTTTTCCCACAATAAACTGACCAGCGTTACCATACCCAACAGCGTTGAAGTCATTCTAGGTCATGCGTTTTCCTACAACCAACTGACCAGCGTTACCATACCCAACAGCGTTACTCAGATTAGTGTAATGGCGTTTGCCTATAACCAACTGACCAGCGTTACCATACCAAATAGCGTTGAACTCCTTAGCGGATTTAACAACAACCGGCTGACCAGCGTTACCATACCGAACAGTGTTACCGTCATAGACGATGCTGCGTTTAAGGATAACCAACTGACCAGCGTTATCATCGGCAACAGCGTTAAATACATTGGGGGATGGGCATTTCAAAACAATAAACTACCCCGCGTTTTTATTCCCGCAAGCGTTACACAAATTAGCCCTGCGTCGTTTCAAAACAATCCGCTGAGAAGCGTTACATTTGAGAGAAGCGGCGTACAAATATATAATCCTGTTATTTTAAATCATGGGAGTAATTTAATAGCAACTGGCGATTTGAAGGACGCTTATGCTTTTGACGGCGGAGATATGCTGACGGCGAGATACGAAGAAGGAGGGGCGGGAACTTACGAATACGACGGCGTTACTTGGAGAAAGGCTTCATATACCATGGACGCGCAAGGAAATGTAAAAGTCGTAACGTATAATACAACCATTTCCGCCGCGAACCTTTACGCCGATCATTCGGCAAGCTCAAGACTAATCAAAACGGTAAACCAGGGCGAAAGAGTAGCCATAAGGAATATCACCAGCGGCATGACAACCACTCTCGTTTCTTTTACCGACAGCGCGGGAAAAACCTGGTATCAGGTTGAGCACGGCGGCAGTGAAGGATGGATTAGCGAGGATCATTTCAGCAGTAAGTAGCAACCGCGCCAGCGTCAGAGGAAGAATAAAAACCACGGAGAACACGGAGTTACACGGAGGAAGAGAAGAAAAGAGGAGGGAAATGGAAAACACTCTTCCCTCTTCCTTTGTTATTTGTTACCTGTTATTTGTTATTTGATTCCCCCCTCCGCGTGAGGCATTCTTCTTCTATTGCCAGCGGCAAGCGATCGCAGGGTGCTGCGGCAGGCGATCGCAGGGTGCTGTCCAGGCTTAGGACAGGGTGCCGTCCTAGCTTAGGACAGGGGGCCGTCCAGGCTTAGGAAGGGGTCCCTTCCAGGCTTAGGAAGGAGTACGCTCCCCGCTTAGGAGCGGCGGCACTCCAGGCTTAGGAGCGGATGCGCTCCCCGCTTAGGAGCGGCGGCACTCCAGGCTTAGGGGCGGGTACGCTCCCCGCTTAGGAGCGGCGGCACTCCAGGCTTAGGGGCGGGTACGTCCCAGGCTTAGGGGCGTGTGCGTCCCAGGCTTAGGGGCGGGTACGTCCCAGGCTTAGGGGCGAGGTAGCGCAAAGATGCCTGCCACCGGAAAAGCCTGGCGTAGTCCGTTGGCGGGGTACGCTAGATATAGCGTGAGCAGAACCAAAGAGCAAAGAGCAGTGAGCAGGTAGCAAAGTTAAGATTGTTATATCTTCCTTTGCTCTTTGCTACTTGCTATTTGCTCTTTGATTCTTCTGTTATTTGTTCTTTGTCTTCCAGTGGTTGTCAACTTTTTCAAATCTGTCTGCGGACAGCGTTACCAGCCGGCCGTCGCTGTGGGAGAGCTTTATCTGGCCGGTAATCATGTTCGCTTCGGTCACCGTCCACGACTCGTTGGCGTGGCTTACCTTCGAGCCTTCCTGGGGGATGCGGCGTATCTGCTCGCAGTAAAAACCGTGCTCGTAAGCAAGACAGCAGAGCAGCCGCCCGCAGGGCCCGGATATTTTCATCGAGTTAAACGACAGGTTCTGATCCTTTGCCATTTTTATTGACACAGGCTTCAGCTTGTCGGAAACGGCGTGACAGCAGTAGCCCCGCCCGCAAATGCCAAGGCCGCTTACCACCCTGGCCTCGTCGCGGACGCCGATCTGCCGCAGTTCAATACGGATCTTAAAAACGCTGACAAGATCCTTAACAAGTTCGCGGAAGTCAACGCGGTTTTCCGCAGTGAAGAAAAACAGTATCTTGGGGTCTTCCAGCAAATAGTGGACTTGCACCAGCTTCATTTCAAGCTGGTGGCTTGCTATCTTTTCTTTGCAGATAGCAAACGCTTCCCGTTCCAGCTCGCGGTTATGGGCAGCCTTGTCCAGATCTTCCTTTGAGGCGACACGCTCAATCCACACAATGTCGGAAACGTCGTGCTTGCAGCGCACCGGCCCTATCACCTGGGCAATATCCTTGCCGTAGCGGGTGGGAACTATAACCGTGGAACCCGGATACAGGGGATCGTCACGGTAAATGGCAAGAAAAGTTTCATGGGAATAGGCCAGCCTCAGCCGGAAAACGGGCGTGCCGGGAGCGAGGGATTCAATCCCCGGAGATTTTGCCGCCTCGCCGACGCTTGAAATTGTCTCCCTTTCCCCAGGCCTGTCCTCAAGCAGGGAAATATCCTCATCAATATCGCTCATATCGCACCTTTACTGCATCAAGTCTATCAGAAGTCCCTTTATTTCCTCAAGACGCGAGGCAATCTCCATCTGCGGCATTTGGCTGGTAAGAAGACGCTTCGCAAGCTCCTCCAGCTTTGTATCAATAACCTGTATCTTTGTGTAAGCTACCTGCTTCCTTGATTCAAGCGTGCCGCGCGGGCCTTTGTAACCCGGCTTGAGAAAACTGGGAATCCCCGCTTCGGTGCTTTTGCTGTAGACGTTTTCCACAATGTAATGTATGAATTTCCGCACGGCCTGCTTGTAACGGAGAATTTCATCCGGGAAAGGCCTGTTACGCAGAGCGTCGCCCGCGCTGCGCACTTCGTCAACCAGCAAATTGACCGTTTCTTCGGACACGGGCAGTTCCTGCAAGGGGCCGATACCCTCCGCCGTCTTTCCCCGGATCTCGTCAAAAATCCGCGAAAAGCCTGTCTTGCCGACATTGGGGAGGTTTGTCTTTGAAACTTTGTTTTTTTTGCCCTCGTCTTTTACATGCGTGTACGCGGAGGGGTTCATGTAAATAGACTGTACGTCGGTTTCTACTATAGCCAAAACTTACGCCTTGTCCTTTGATAAAGGCGGGGCCTCGCCCTTGGGCGGGATCTGCTTTTTTGAAAAAACAGGCAGGGCCGATTTTACCTTCTGGGCGTCGCGGTATTCGCTGACCGCGTTTGCCCAGCTTTCCTCGTCGGGGCAGACCTTTATCTTGCCGTGTATAAGGCAGCCTTCATCCGCTTTTATCCGCCGCGTTATAATATCGCCCAAAACGAGCGCCGTGGAAAGGACAACGAGGGATTCCCCTGCAATCACGTTCCCGTAGACAACCCCGCCTATTGTTACAGCCGTCCCCAGAACGTTGCTCTTCATCCGCGCCTTCTCTCCGATTACAACCCTGCCCGAAGCGTTCACATCCCCTGTGATGCTTCCGTCTATGCGGGTGAAGCCGGGGGTGACAATATCCCCTTTCAGGGTGCTGTTCGGCCCGATAATCGTATTAATTGAAAAGTCTTCGTGCCTGCCGGGCATAGACAGCTCTAACGCCCCTGCTTTGTGACGCCGGAGCGGATATTCATATATTTGTACGGATCGACAACATCGGAGCCTATGTGAATTTCATAGTGAAGATGGGGGCCGGTGGAAAGGCCGGTATTGCCGATATAGCCTATCACCTCGCCCTGCTGCACCCTCTGCCCGAGCCTGACTCTCGAGGAAAGCATGTGCGCGTAGCGGGTGTAATACCCGTGCTTATGCCTGATAATCACATAATTGCCAAAATCTTCGGAATATTCGATGGTGACCACCTGCCCGTCGGCGGTTGTGACAATCGGGTCGCCCGAACGGTAGGTGGAAATGTCTATCCCCTTATGGATATAATACTGCCCGCTGAAAGGGTTGATATTCTGGCCGAAATACATAGAAATATGCCCGGCGCCGTTTTTGATGGGCCATATACTGGGGATCTCCGTTAAAAGCGCGCTCCGGGAATTCAGCATTGAGCCGATACCTTTCAGCGGTTCTACTGCCGAGGAAAGGTTGGAAGAAAGCCGCCTTAGATAATCAATTTCACGCAACTGCCCTTCCGGCGTTTCCGTAATATTGAAGAAAGAACCTAAATCGCCCCCGTAAACCTGCTGCCTTTGGGTTGAGGGGTCCTGCCCCAAGGCGGAAAGGGTCTCCGAAAGGGCCGATTCAAACTCTTTCGCTTCCCGCAGTAAAACAGCCATCTCATCGCGCAGTTGGTTCAGGCTTGCCTCGGTGTCCCTTAAACTGCTGACATTACCGGCGAGGGCGGCCCTGGCCGAGTTATACGAGAAGCCGAACCACAGGAAAGCCCCCAGGACAGCGCCGGCAACCAGCAGGAAACAGAATACGGAAAGTACGCTTATATGGAAATTAAAGACCCGTTTTTCCGAATGGGGGACAAAAACCACGGTATAACGCCTGGTCAGGAAACGCCCGCACGCCAGCACCCCCCCGGCAATCCCTTTGCCGGCGGATACTGCGATGTTTTTAGCCCCCTGAAAAAGGCTGTCTTCCAGTCGTTTATACTCGTGTACCGAAGCCATAAAATTAATTATACCGTATACGACCAAATATGTCAAGTAAAAATGCCCGAAGTAGACCGAAAAAAGGTAACTATTCAAGCCCAGGAAAATCCTCTTTATTCCTAATTCCCCACTCCTAATTCCTAATTTTTATTCGTGGGCAATACGAAGCAGATCCTTTTCCTTGGCCATTACGATAATTTCATCGCCTTCGGTGAAAATATAATCCGATCCCGGCACCGGCTGTAAGGCCGTGCCGTTTTTTACCGCCAGGATGTTTATCCCGTACTGTTTGCGGACATCAAGCGTGACTATCTTTTTGCCGATCCAGCCTTTCGGCACGGCTATTTCATAGATCGAATAATCGCCCGGCAGTTCTATATAGTCGAAAATATTGCTGGAGTTGTACCTGACCGCGAGTTTTTCCGCAACTTCCTTGTCCGGGTAAACAACCTCATCCGCCCCGATTTTTCTCAGAACGTCTTCCTGAACGTCCCGCTCCGTTTTTGTAACAATATGTTTGGCTCCAAAGCTTTTTAAAAGCGACGTGATAATAATTGACGCCTCAAAGTTCTTCCCGATTGTGACAAAGCATATATCAAAATTCTCAACGCCTATAGTGCCCAGGACATTTTCATTGGTACAGTCCCCTATCATATAATCGTTAAATAAATACGATATATTCTGCTCCAACTGCTCCCTTATATCCACAACCATTACGGAATTGCCAAGCTCCTGCATTTTTATCGCGAGGTGACGGCCGAAACGCCCCATCCCGATTACAAGAATTGATTTTGGTTTTCGTTTCTGCATCATAACAACCTAACCTATTAATATTTTTTCACCCGGCCTTTCAAAAGGCGGATCTATATGTTTTTTCGCAAAGGCGAGAAGAAGCGTTATCCAGCCAAGCCTGCCCGAGAACATTAAAACAATAATCACTGTTTTTGCGACAGTCCCCAGCGCCGGAGTAATGCCCAAACTAAGCCCCGCCGTCCCGAGGGCCGACACGGATTCAAACAGAGCCTCCCGTAAAGAAACAGGTTCAACCGAGCATATAATAACAGCCGCCGTGATAACGGCGAATAAATAAATCATGACAATGGAACTTGCGTATTTTACCGTCTTGTCGCTTAATTTTCTGTTAAAGATTATCATTTTGTTCACTTTTTTGGTTGAATTGATCGTGCTTAGAACAAGAATCGCAAGAGTTGACGTTTTAATGCCCCCGGCAGTTGATCCCGAACTGCCCCCGATAAACATAAACGCCATTGCCAGTATAACGCTTGTTTCCTTTAAACGCGACATGTCAATGGCGTTAAAACCCGACGTTCTTGAATTAACAGAATGGAACAACGATACTATTATTTTTTCCTTGACGGTAAACCCCGCCAGCATGCCGTTGTATTCAAATATATTGAATAATACAATCCCCAATAAAATCAGCATCCCCGTAACGGTAAGGGTAATTTTTGTGTGCAGGGAATATTTTCCCGGTTTGAATTTATGTATACGAATATCGTCCAGTACAATAAACCCTATGCCTCCCATAACAACAAGAAAAACAAGAGTCATGCTCACCGTATAATCCTTAACGAAACCGTCAAGCAGCGAAAATTGCCCGTACTTTCCCATTAACTCAAAACCTGAATTGCAAAAAGCGGAAACAGAATGGAAAACGGCGTTATAGATTCCGTTTTTGATTCCCATTTTGGGGCAAAAACGCAGCGCCAGTAAAACCGCCCCTGTCAATTCAATACAAAGCGACAAAAGGACAATGCTCTTTATCAGGCGGACAACCCCGCCGAGTTTTAGTAACCCGGTTGAATGAACCAAAACCTGCCTTTCGTACAGGCCTATTTTTCGTTTCAAAAAAATGGAAAACATGGTAATAACGGTCATAAAACCTATACCGCCGATTTGGAACAAAAAGAAGAGCGTAATCTGTCCAAAAACAGACCAGTGCGTGTAGGTGTCGTATAACACAAGGCCGGTAACGCAGGTCGCGCTCGTGGCTGTAAACAGGGCGTCAATAGGCGGCGTCCATTCGCCCGTCCGCGAAGCTGCCGGGAGGCAAAGCAGAAAGCCCCCGAACAAAATTAACGCTACATAGGTAAATGTTATTACCTGCGTATATGTCAGCTTCAACTGTTTTTCCCTCAGTTACGGGACATTAAAAGTCACTCCAAGCCAGGACTCAATATCGCTCATGCCGGCGTCTATCATGCCGATGCCCACCTTATCGGTGGTTTCAGCCACCAGCCATTTCTTTCCCTCTGATTCAAAGCGCGCGCCGCCTCCGGGAACGTCCGCAAGGCCCATCGCGTGGCTGTGGCTGCGGGATACCATCATGGCCGCAGGGATGTCCGCCTGCTCCAGTATCATCGCCATGAGCATGGCCCGGCTGTCGCAGTCGCCCCTGCCCTCGCTGACGGCTGTCACCAGATTGACAAAATCGCTGCCCTTCAAATTACGCTCGTACTTGAAGCCCTGCACAAAGGAAAGGGCTTTTTCGGCAAACGCCCGGTTGTCCAGCCGGGATACCGAGTTCCATTCGCGCTCAAGCCGGAAAACGGCATCTGCCACCCTGTCCCATGAATCCCGGTAGATTGCCCGGTAAAAGCGAATCCACGCCTCCTGCCAGCCAGGGGAGTTTTCATAATAACGCAGCAGGGAAAATTCCCTGTCCACCAGCGCCTGGGCAGCCTCGGAGTCGTTTTTCCTGGCTGACGCTCTAAAACCCGTCCCGCTTACGGGAATTTCGATTAAATCCCCTCGGGGATAGCTGAAATCCGTGACAGGCCCCGGACGGCGCGTCAGGGGATCGGAAGGCGCGATGGAATCAATAGCCGACAGATGGAACAGGTCCATATCGCCCCCTGACGAGGGGGAGTAGGACAGAGCGCAGAGAAGGGGCGTTCTTGCGCCTGCGGCGTTTTTTTCAAGTTCCACGAAGAGGCCCCATCCTGAAAAATTCTTAAAATGCAAATTCATTATGGCAGCCTGTTTGCCTTCATAATCAAACAAAGCTATTTCGCCGTCACTGCCCAGCCGCCGCTTGACATCGTTTGCCGCCTGCTCGACTCCCTGATAAACCCCGTTGTACACGATGAGATCGAACATGGCCCCGTTCGGCCCCTGGAACGAATATTGGTCCTTATTGTTCCCGTCTGTATACTCATAGCCTTCCGGCAGATCGAGCCTAAAGCCCCAGGCTGCCGAATGGAGGGGGGAAGCGTTTAACGAAAGAAGAGAGAAGAGAGAAAAAAGAAAAAAGAAAATGGGGAACAGAAAAAGCCCCGCCGTCCTGTTTATCATATCAACCTCCCAATTAGAAACACTTTTTTAAATTATCGGCCTTTTTCAGCAGTTATTATACCAATGTCAGCAAGTTAACACGACAAACGTATGAATATATTATAAATAGAGGGTAAAGTTGCTCCTTGCTATTTTAAATAACGTTTGAAAACGCCGTCCATTGTCCTGGTAATTTTTTGGGTCATTTCTTTAGAAAGGCGGGTTATTAGTTTTTTATTGTATTCGGTTTCAACAACCGGGGCGGCTTTGGGTACATGATCTGTCTTAAAAAGTTCGTATAATTCTACGCCAAGGCCGTCTGCCAGTTGTGATAAAATATCCGGTTTGGGGAATTTAAGCCCTCTTTCAATTTTACTTAAATATGTGATAGAAACATCCGCTCTTTCCGCTAATATGGCTTGAGAATATTGTCTGTAAGCCCTTAAATTCTTGATATTCTTGCCTAATGACGCTTTTACTTCCTTCCCATCCATGCGTATTGCCCTTTTTATATCATACTTAATTGAACAATATGGATTACCTATTGACAAAAGCCGATATGGACTTATATTATTGTATGGTACGATATGGACTACCAGCAATTTCTAGTAAAAATGACTATTTTTATATGATATTGCTTTACTAAGGGCAGTGACTTTGCGTATGGCGAAATTTCGGGAATTGTCCGGCCTGAGCCGGTTTTGGGGCTTATGCCCGAAAAATAGAGATTGAGAAGAGAGGTGTAAACGTATGAAACGGTCAGTGATTTTAACAACAGCGGCGTTGATTTTCAGTTGGAGGGCAAAAATGAAAAAAGTATTTTTATTTCTTGCGGCTGCGTCCGTTTTTGCGCTCGTTTTATCAAATTGCGCCTCGACAAAAATTTTAACTCCCGGTGCTATTGATACCGATATAAACGGATTAGGTAATTTGGCAAGTTGCCAATATTTTCTTTCCAAGGAGGTTACATTGGTATTCTCTTCAAGTCAAAGGCAGTCAAGCGTTAATGAACGAACAGGCATTGCACAAGCGGAACGTCTTAATAAAAGCTATAGAATAACAATTGGTACTGAAACCCCGGGCATATTACAGATAAAAAACAATATGGGCGATTCTCTTCAGGGCTATAATATGGCGACTAAGGACGGGGTATCGGTACTTACACTTTCCGTTCTTTTTGAGAATGATAACGATAACCCAATTAAATTTAGCGCGGCTTATAATGATAAAATGCACAGGTTTGAATTGTTTGATAATGTAGTCGATTATGGCGGCTTAACTTATACTGTTACATATAACGGAAATGACAGGCCGTATTTACACTATAAACACATTGAGCACGTAACTGAGCAAAACGAAACGAGAAAAGCAAGAGGAAGAAAAGTCGGCAATTAAACCGCCCGCGCCAAGACGCAGTTTACTCGCTATTTCTCACGCAGTGGCTTATCTCTTTTCCATAAATGTTGTATAATCTCTGAAAACCGGTCGCCGTTTATCCGGCGCATCCGGATCAAGGAGTGATGTATGAAACTTATTTTTCTCGGCCCTCCGGGAGCGGGCAAAGGCACTTTGGCGGCAAAAGCGATTGAGATTCTCGGTCTGCCCCATATCAGCACGGGGGCGATTTTCCGTTCGGCAATTGCGGACAAAACGCCGCTGGGCCTTAAGGTCAAGGCGATTATCGACGCGGGAAAGCTTGTCGATGACGACACCACCATTGAACTGGTCAAGGAACGCCTTGCCAAAGACGACGCCCAAAAAGGCTATATCCTGGACGGTTTTCCCCGGACGATACCCCAGGCGGAGGCGCTGGCAAAATTCTCCCAGGTGGACAAGGTGATCAATTTTGATCTGCCCGATTCCAAGGTGCTGGAGCGGCTTGGGGGCCGCCGGGTCTGCCGGAGCTGCGGTTACAATTTCCATATAATTTTTAACAAGCCGAAAGACGAAAAGGTCTGCGACCACTGCGGCGGCGAGGTGTATACTCGTGACGACGACCGTCCCGAGGCTGTTCAGAAACGGCTTGAGGTATACCGCGCCCAGACCGCCCCTCTCGTTGACTTTTACAGGCAAAAAGGGCTCCTTGTTGACATAGACGCAAGCCCGATGGTTGACGAGATTGTAGTATCATTCAAGCGCGTCCTCGGCATAAAATAATACTACTATGAAAAAGCTGCTTATTCCCGTTTTGGCTTCGCTGCTCTTCTTTGTCCAGTGCGCCTCGCAGCAGCCCGCCTTTGACGAGGCAGAATGGCTGGAACAGGCCGGTGCGCCGGAGCCGGCCCTGCTTTACGCGCCCCACCAAAACGGCGACGGCAGCTTTTTTAACCCCTGGCTGGAAAGGCCCAGCCGGCGGGGGAACAGATCCTGGTTCTGGGACCGTATCTTTGCCAAAAAAAAATTCGATTCATTTGATGAAAAAAAATATTCTTCCGTACCGAACGATTATTCATATCTTTCCGACAGCGGCTTTGACAGCATCTCATTCGCGGGTCATGCCTCAATAATTATCAAAATGAACGGCGAGACCATTTTCACGGACCCGTTTTTCTCAAACAGCGCATTGGTGATCGGCAAGAAAGTAAAGATAAAATTTGATTTTTCAAAAGTCCCGGAAAAGCCCGTGGTGCTGATCAGCCACAACCATTACGACCACCTTGATAAATACTCGGTAAAAAAACTAATTAAAAAAAATCCTGTGTTTGTCGTGCCCCTGGGCCTAAAGGATTACATTATCAAACTGGGCGCGAAAACAGTCCACGAACTGGACTGGTGGCAAAGCGTCCGTCTGGGGGAGATAAACTATACCCTGCTGCCCGCGCAGCACTGGTCGCGCAGGATCGGACAGGCAAGCGGCTCTACCCTTTGGGGAGGCTACCTGATTGAAGGCTCAAAAACCGTCTATTTTTCAGGCGATTCAGGCTACTTCATCGGTTTTCGGGAATTCGGCGGCAAATACGACATTGATTACGCGATCCTGGGGGCGGGCGCTTACGAGCCGCGCTGGTTCATGCACTATGCCCACATGAATGTAGCCGAGTTCTTCCGCGCCGCCGACGAGTTGAAAGCGAAAACCGCGATCCCCATGCACTTCGGCGTAATCAGCCTGAGCGACGAACCGCTTTTATACCCCCTGTACGAAGTTGACAAACACATCGAACAGAACCCCGAATACCGGCAAAAGGTGAGGGGGTTGAGGGTGGGAGAATACTTACAAATGAGCAAAGAGCAATGAGCAATGAGCAAAGGAAGAAGAAATTTATTTCTTAACTTTGCTATTTGCTCTCTGCTATTTGCTCTTTGAAGTGTTCTCTCCACACCCTTTCCATTCCTGACAGCGTTTCTTCACGGTTCAGCAGGTTTTTCAGGTAGTTCCCCCATTTGAGGTTGTCGCAGAAAAAACCGAAAAAACGCTTCGCCCTGGAAATATGGAATTCCGGCGGCTGCCAATGAGCCAGAAGTTCGAGAAATTTCAGGCCGGTGTCCAAGATTAGAGAAAAATGAGGAATGAGGAATGAGGAATGAGGAATATCAGTATCAGGCGGTTTTCGATCATTGCTCATTGCTAATTGCTCATTGCTCATTGTTAATCGCGCTTGTGCAAATATCCACGGTTGTCGTACCGCCGCCCTGCCGACCATGACGGCGTCACAGGGGCCGCAGGCGCGTCTTACAAGGCCTTCGGCATCTGCTATGTCGCCGTTTCCGGCAACCGGAATCCTCAATTCTTGCCGTAACGCGCCCACATAATCCCATCGGGCCAGCCTTTTTAGCTTCTCTTTGGCTGTTCTGGGATGCAAAGTGATTAGCTGTGCCCCTTCTGCCTCCAAACGGCGGCAAAAGTTTACCAGGTAATCGAGATTTTCGCTAAAACCTATGCGAAGTTTGACGCTAAGCCGCCGTTTTACCGCTTTTCTAAGCTCTCTAACCAGTTCCCCAGCCCTGTCAACCGAGGCCATCCACGCGATTCCCCCCCCTGTTTTGCGAATTAAAGGGGCGCAGCAGCCCATATTCAGATCTATGCCCTTGCAATCCAGAGGATCGAGCAGGGCGGCGGCCCCGGCAATTTGCGCGGGATCAGAGCCTACAAGCTGGTAAACCAGCTTTTCCGGGCGCGGGCCGTTGTCAATATACCACTTCTCAAAGGGGCCTGCAGCCAGCAGCGCCGGGGCGCTTATCATTTCGGTAAAATATTCGTCGCACCCGCCAAAGCCCTCAATCAGTTCCCTCAGCGCCCTGTGGCTTATTTCCGCCATAGGAGCCAAGTAAAAAGGTTTGTTCATTTTTATTATTTATTGCTTCTCCCTCTTGACTTATTTTAGTTTATCACATAGAGTATATATAGAGGTATTTAGGAGAGGAGCGTCTGCATGATAGCAAAGAGTGATATACCCATAAACGAAAAAGCAGCCGAGGGGATCAAGCCTGAAGGTACCCCCTATCGGGTAATCGTAGTTGACGATTCTATGTTCATCGCGAAGCAGCTTGGCCAAATTTTCACATCTGAAGGCTTTGAGGTTGCTGCGACCGCAGGTGACGGAGCGCAGGGACTTCAAAAATACAAGGAACTGCATCCGAACATTGACTTGGTCACTATGGACATTACAATGCCGGTTATGGACGGGGTTTCAGCGCTTGAAAAAATTCTTGAATTTGACAAGAACGCCAATATTATTATGGTCAGCGCCCTGGGTAAAGAAGATGTTGTCAAAAAGTGTCTGTTAATTGGCGCGAAGAGCTACATCGTAAAACCGCTTGATCGTAAAAAAGTTCTTGAACGTGTAGCTTCTGTACTTAAACATTAAGCGTAGTTAGAGCGATTACCCAAAAACCCATTATCTCATAGGGCGGCTGTTTTTTTCATTATAGGTGTTTATCCGTCAATTTGAGAGGGTATCAGAACGATACCCTCTTTTTTTTTGCCGTTTCATGGTTATTCCGCCGCGTCTGCGTCCGTTAAGAAGCGTTCCGCAGATTTTAGGGTTACATTTTATTAAAAATCCATGATTTTTTGCCCCTCATTTTATCAAAATTCTATGATTTTTTGCCCTTCATTTTATCAAAATTCTATGGTTTTTTGCCTTTCATTTTATCAAAAAATATGTTATTTTTGGGTAGTAAAATATGGAAGCGCAATATTTCAAAAGAAACGTCGATGAAGTCCTCCTCGCGTGGAGCCGGAAAAAACCTCCTGACAGGAAACCGCTGCTCTTGCGCGGGGCAAGACAGATAGGCAAGTCCTCGGCCGTAAGGCAGTTGGGGAAAAATTTTGAATATTTTGTCGAGGTAAACTTCGATGAGAACAGGGAAGCAGGAGCCTTTTTCGATTCATCCCTTGCTCCCGGTCAAATTTGCGAACAGCTCGCGCTCTATTACCACACGCCGATAATCCCCGGAAAGACCCTGCTTTTTCTGGATGAGATTCAAAGCTGCCAGCCGGCTTTGGCAAAGCTTCGGTATTTTTATGAAAAGTACCCCGGGCTTCATGTGGCGGCGGCAGGTTCCCTTCTGGAATTCGCGCTTGAAGAGATACCCTCATTCGGCGTGGGCCGTATCCGCTCCCTTTTCATGTATCCTTTTGGATTCGACGAGTTTTTGACCGCTTTGAATGAAGAAGAACTCTGTGAGGCTGTCAAAACCGCGTCTGTGGAAAAGCCCCTTTCCGAGCCTGTTCATCAGCGGCTTCTGCGTATTTTAAAAATTTTTATGATCTGCGGCGGAATGCCGGAGGCGGTTTCCCAATATGTGCGGAAACAGGATTTGCTTGACGGCGAACTTGTTTTAAACGATCTTTTAACCGTGCTAAAAACGGATTTTGCCAAGTACCGTAAAAAATCCCCCCTGCTGCTTCTAAATGAGGTGTTTGAATCGGTCATGCGCCAAACCGAGGGAAAATTTGTCTATGAACGCGCCGCACCGGGAACCCCGTCCGCGTCTGTAAGGCAGGCGCTTGAACTTCTCATCATGGCAGGGCTGGTTCATCCGGTTACCCATACCAGCGCAAACGGCATTCCCCTCGGCGCCGAAAAAAACGCGAAGTACAGAAGGATAATCCCCTGCGATACCGGCCTTTTTCTGCACAGCCTCGGCCTCCGCTCGGAAATTCTGCCCGCCGCCGATTTTTCCGCCGTTAACCGTGGTTCTTTAGCCGAGGTTTTTATTGGCCTGGAACTGTTGAAAGCCGCGTCCTGTTACGCGCCTCAGCAGCTTTTCTGCTGGCAGCGTTCGGCCAGCCCCGGTTCGCCGCACGGCAGCGCCCAGGTCGATTTCCTTGTTCAAAAAGGTTCAAGCATTATTCCCATAGAAGTAAAATCCGGAACCCAGGGCGGCATGCAAAGCCTCCGCCTTTTTATGAAAGAAAAAAATATTAAAAAAGGCGTACGGACATCTCTTGAAAACTTCGGATGCCGCGAGGATATAGACATTTATCCGTTATACGCAATCGGGAATATCGTGCGGGGGTAATTTTGCCATTATTTTTATCCTAAAGAAAGCTGGTTTTTTATGTACAATATTGGTATATTTCACATAAGGAGAACGGCATGGGAGTTTTTAAAGAAGAAATTACACTGGAGAACATTTTAGATCGCGGATTTGCCAATCGCGGTTATATAAAAGAGTCCGCAGTCCGCAGATTGAAAGTAGAGGCAATGCCCGATACCGGGGCGTGGACGCTGGTTATAAATGAGGATATACGTCAAAAATTGGGGCTTACTATAGAAGAGACATCCGAATCCTCCCTTGCCGACGGTCAAAGGGGCACCTACGATGTAACCGAATCAGTGAAAATTCGATGGAAAGACCGGAGTATTTCGCTTCCCGCCGTAGTAGTACCCAATGCAAAAGACGTACTCCTCGGCGCTCTGCCGCTTGAAGCTATGGATTTAATGGTTGATCCTGTGCATGGAAAACTGGTCGGCGTTCACGGCGATCAGCCCTTGCATGTTATTTATTGAGTTTTTTTAGGAGACAGGATATGAAGTACAAAAGTGAAATTTATGAAGTAATACATCAGGACGCTATGGCAAATTTTGAGATCGGAGCAATTTCCGAAGCCGAAATGAAGAAATTCGATAAAATGTGCCTTGTTAAGGAGCCGGAGGCGGCGTATACTTCTAAAAAATCACCAAAAACAGAATATGCCGCCGCATCCCGTTAATAAAATTAGGAATTAGGAGTGAGGAATTAGGAATAATTTTTTCTAGTACTCGGTAACAACTAAAACTAGACAAAAAAATCGAAATATAGTATCATAATAATTGAGGGGGGGATACTGTTTGAGAAAAGAAAGTATAAAGCTCACGAAAAAGGAACGGACCGAATTAGAGCGGTATTGCAGCAGCGGGGTACACAGCGTGAGGCTGGTCAACAGAGGGAGAATCATATTGGCTCTTGATACAGCAGGAGGCAGAATAGCGGACAGCCAAGAGAGCGTAGCGGAACGGCTGGGGGTTTGCCGGCAGACAGTGAACACAGTAAAGAAAGATTTTCTAGCGGCAGAGAATATAACAACGTTTTTGCAGCGCAAGCCCCGGGCAACGCCGCCAGTGCCGCCGAAAATAACGGGAGAAATGGAAGCGCGTATCATCGCATTGGCATGCGGCCCTGCGCCCCAAGGCTGCGCGCGCTGGACGTTGCGGCTGTTAGCGGCAAAATGCGTCGAACTGTGTTACAGCGACACAATGTCGCACATGACCATAAGCCGCCTTTTAAAAAAACGGAACTTAAACCGCATCTGAAAACATGCTGGTGCATCCCGCCTAAGCAAAACAGCGCGTTTGCAGCGGCAATGGAAGACGTTCTGGCTGTTTATGAACGCCCGTACGATGAAAAGGCGCCTGTAATATGCATGGATGAGAAGCCGTACCAATTGCTGGGCGACACCCGCGAACCGCTGCCTATGGAAAGCGGGGCGGCCCTGCGGGAAGACAATGAATATAAGCGCAACGGGACGTGCAGCATATTTATCTTTACCGAACCGCTTTCAGGCTGGCGGTACGCGCAGGCGTCAGAGAGGCGGACGAAAAAAGACTGGGCGGGCTATATCAAACGGCTGCTTGACGAGCAGTATCCGGGAACGTATAAAATCATATTGGTGATGGACAACCTCAACACCCATGTCATTTCATCGCTGTATGAAACTTTCCCGCCGGAAGAAGCGTTCCGACTGGCACAGCGGCTTGAGATTCATTATACGCCCAAGCACGGGAGCTGGATGAACATAGCGGAAATTGAGTTATCCGCGCTGGCGACGCAATGCCTGGGCGAGAGGCGGATACCTGATATGGCAACTTTGAATGAGGAACTTGCCGCTTGGAATACACGGCGCAATCAATCTCAGAAAGGGGTCGACTGGCAGTTTACCGCCGCTGATGCCCGTATCAAACTGAAAAGGCTTTACCCTGTTATTGTGTAAAGTTTTAGATGTTACAGACTA
>Ga0268262_10002797_pt1 | contig 19695 bp, 17 predicted proteins | sample TergutNc150P3_FD_190354 | JGI IMG/M metagenome (GOLD analysis project Ga0268262, IMG submission 190354) | Nasutitermes corniger P3 segment gut microbial community from laboratory colony in Florida, USA - Nc150 P3 (SPAdes) (version 2) | ecosystem: Host-associated > Arthropoda: Insects >...
AGGCAAAAGCTCTTCTGCAAAAGAATGAAGATTATTTTAGTGATTTTCAGCAGAAATTCAAAGCGTTAGGGGAGTATAATCAAAGCAACCAAGCGCAAGAAAATTTAAAACTGATGCAAACAATGATAGAAAGACAGAAAAAACTTATTGATTTTAAAATACAGGAAATTGAAGTAAGGCAGAGAGGCGGAAAAACAGTGCCGACAAAGGATTTCTCGCAACTTAAAACATTGATGGACAGATACTATCAAATGAATACCGATTTGGCAAATTGGGTCAACGGCACCAACAACAACGCCAACGCCAATAACAAAAAATAACGATTTTTGTTGTTTAACAATTATATTAAGGAGTGTAAATAAATGAAGAAGTTGATATTTGCTGTAATGATATTTTTTGCAGCCGGTTTGGCTTTTAGCCAACAAAATCGGACTCCAAGAAATGTGGTTGATCAAGAAGGTATAACAAATAGACCGTCTCCGGCGCTTGGACAGTTGTCAGTGGACAGTCCGGGAGCGGCGATTGCGGATGATCCTGAAATTAAGGCAAAACTGCAAAAAAACGAAGATTATTTTAATGATTTTCAAACCAAATATAACACTTTAAAAACATTTAACAATACCAAACAACAAAGAGATGATTTTAAAGCAATGCAAACTATGATAGATCGGCAAAAAAAACTGGTTGATTATAAAATGGAAGAAATACAAATATTGGAAAGGTCCGGTAAAACAGTGCCGTTGAGCGAATTTACCCTGCTTAAAGATTATATGAACAGATACCATATTATGGTTGTTGATTTAAATAACTGGGTTAATAAAATAAAATAATTTTATTAACAAGTACAAGAACGCTCCCTTCAAAAAGGGGGCGTTTTTTTTAGCCGTTCAAAAATGCAAGCGAAACTGAACCGTGATTAAAATACAATGTACCGTCGTCTGTCTTTATAACGCACCTGCCTGCGGGATCAATTCCCTGAAAAACTCCTCGTGCAAGAATTTTTTCGCCTTTGTTAAAGTCGTCGTTATTTTGCGTCGCCGCAGGCTCAAAAACAGCGGCTTTAGCGCCTATGCTGTCGGTCAGCGTATTCCATTCGTCCGCGAGAGGGCGGTTGCCCTGCGAATAAGCGGCGTCGGAGGCGAATGAGTTTTTTACATTGTCAATTTCTTCCAGTATTTTAATTAATACTTCTTTGCGTGAAACATTGCGTTTGGTAATATCGGCGCAGCTTACCGCTCTGCCTGAAGGAACGGCGTTATTCACGTTAACGCCTATTCCGCCTGTAAGCCAAGTAATTAAATCGCCCTCGCCGCAAACTTCTGTTGTAACGCCCGCTATTTTTTTGCGGTCAATGTATATGTCGTTAGGCCAGCGAAGAAAAGCCTTTTTGCCGCAGATAGACGATACGCTTCGTACAACGGCGATTTGCAGAGTAAGCGACAGTTGGGTATATTCGGCTATCGTAAGGCGGGGACGTTCCAAAACAGAAAAGAAAAGCCCTCCTTGGCGCGACACCCATGTTCTGCCGTTCCTGCCTCTGCCCGCGCTTTGTTTTTCCGCCGTAAAGACGCTTCCGCTTCGCGCGCCGCTTACAGCCGACTCTCTTGCCCTGTCCATTGTGCTTCCCGTGTTTTTATAATGAAAAAACAAATTTTCCTTTTCGCCGAATTCCCACGGGTACAGAAAATCTTTTTCTTTTTCTGGAGAAAGAGCGTAACCCGCTTCTCCTGTTTCTATGGAGTATCCGGCTGACGCAAGAGACTGAACCGCCTTCCAAACGGCGACGCGGGAAATACCCATATCTTTAGCCAGAACGCTGCCGCTTACAGGCTCGCCGTGTTTTTCTCTTAAAAGAGAGAGTAGCTGCGCCTTGCTGGAAATTGATTTTGTTATTTCTTTCATGTTAACTCCTTGCTTCCAGAGCTTTTGCTTTTAACGCCGCTTTTTCAAAACTGAGCGAAATTAAAACAAAAACAAGAGGTCTTATTTTTCCCAAACCTTCTTTTCCTCCGCGCGATTTCCACGCCAGATTAACCGAATTCCATATCTTAAAAATCTCAGGGATAAAGCATAAAAACAGCGACAGTATTTCCGCTCTTACAACATTCCTTATTTCAAGAGGGCTTGTTGTGCGGAATAACAAAGCGGAAACCTGAACAATAAGAGCTAGGCGCAAAGTTATCCGCAAATATTCCATGTCGGGAATTAGTACGGTAAAAAATCGCTGCGATTGCGGCGCTTTTGGGTTGTCGATAAAATTAGAGAACACAGACAAAGCGTACATAAGAACAGCGTAATAAAAAACAGGTTTAAAGTCCGTAATTTGATCAAACAACGATAACCCGCAGATAAACGCCGCGATAATACAAAATAAAATACCCGCACCAAGCCATAACGGCGGAAGCGAAAGGCAAAAAAGTGAAAGGGGCAGGAGAGATAACAATTTTATTATAGTCGGAACTTTGTGTAAAAGCCCTTTTTTTGTTTTGTACTTGAATACAGCGTTACTCATAACCATAAAAGGTCTCCTAATGAACGAGCCGTGTTTTTAAGCGGATGATGAATTCCCCACGATTCAAGATCGAGAGAAAGAGCGTCGTAAGCGTTTCCGTCGTAAACTTTCCTGCCTTTACATAATACAATAAATCGCTTGGAAAGCGCCAAACATTTTTCAAGCTCATGCGTAAGAATAACGACAGTCCTGCCGTCGGAAATCAGTTTTTGAAAAAGCCTATTAACCTGCGCTACGCCGGGAAAATCCATGTTGGCGTAAGGCTCGTCAAAAATGATTATTCGCGCATCCATTGCCAAAACTCCCGCGCAGGCGAGACGGCGTTTTTCGCCGCCTGAAAGCGAGCGGGCAGGGAAGTCCGCGCGGTGTTCAAGTCCCGTCTGCGCAAGAGCGTCGTTAACTCTTGTTTTAATTTCATTTTTTGAAAGTTTCATATTGCGCGGACCAAAGGCGACGTCTTCTTTCGGCGTTTCACCGAGTATTTGAGAGTCAGGCTCCTGAAAGACAAGCCCCGCTTTAGAGCTTGTTTTTACAGAGCCGCAAGAGGGGGGTTCTAACCCCGCGATAATAGACATTAAAAGACTTTTCCCCGAACCGTTAGCGCCTGCGATTACCGTACATTCGCCCTCTTCGATTAAAAGAGAAATATCGGACAGGGCGTAAAAACAGCCGTCTTTTATTTGTTCGCTGTGCGGTATTTCTTCATAGACGGGGAATTTTTTTGTTACGTTAAAAACATCTATCGCCGGCATTCGCTATCCTTCGTTGTTTATATATCTTGCCGCTATCGGGCGAAGAGCGAGGGCAAGAGCGATACCAAGCGCCGTTTTGATTAAATCGCCTATGATGAAAGGAACTGTTCCCGCCAAAAACGCCGCCTTTAATGTTGTAGATTTAAGAAACATTATATAAAGGGAGCCGCATATCAATATAAGGGCGAACCCCGAAATAACCCCGATACAGATTCTGATAACAGTAAATGGACGGAGTTTTTTTTCAGTTACTTTTGGAATTCCGCAAATAAGACCTGCGCACAAACTTCCGGCAAAATAGCCGATTATATAGCCGCCGAGCGGAGTATTAAAAACTCCAATGCCGCCCGGAATTACAAACACGGGAATACCGATAATCCCCGCCCCGATTAAAATCAGCACCGCAAGCCCGCCGTAGAAACTCCCAAGCACAGCTCCCGATAACACGACAAACATATTTTTAAGCACGATAGGCACGCCGAGCGGAGTAGGGATTTGAAAAAAATTGGAAACAGCGATTAACGCCGCGAAAACAGCCGCGAATACAAGTCTGTTCCGTATAATTCTGTTGTTTTTCATGGTTAACCTCTATTTTTTCAAGGTTAACACAAGGGGCGTTTTATTGTCAAGCTGTTAAAAAAGAAAAAAATCTACTTTTTCTTGCTTCTGCGCAGGGCTTCAAGACACTCTCTTTTAAAGATAACCACAGAAAGCCCTTTGTGTTCAATTTCCGCTTTCAGTTTGACAACGTTTTTTTCCACAAGAGCCGGTTTTGTTTGCAGTTGAAGGATACGCTTTACGCCGATTCCTGTTAACAGTTTTTTAAGGTTATCAGACTGCACTATGGTAGGCTGACAGCCTGTCATGGCTACCGTTGAATTGTCAAGAATTATCAATGTCATTGATGTATCGGTTTTTACCGCGTCTATAAGGGCGGTAATTCCTGAATGTATGAAAGTTGAATCTCCTATTACGGCAATAGCGTATTTAAGACCCGCTTCGCTCGCGCCCCTTGCCATGCCGATGCAAGCGCCCATGCATACAATGCTCTCGACAGCCGAAAACGGCGGGGTCGCTCCAAGTGAATAACAGCCGATGTCTGAATTAATCGCTATATCGGGGTGGTCTTTACGGGGATCAATGGCGGCGACGGCTTTGTTAATCGTACTGTAACTGTCGGCGTGAGGGCATCCTTGGCATAATTGCGGGGGACGGGCGGGAAGAGCGTCTGTAGTAACATTGACGCTTTTTCTCGGCGGAAGACCGAGAATGTTGCGTACATTGTCAGGATCAAGCTCCCCGTATTTAATAATGGGTATTATGTCCGCTCCTGTAATGCCGAAAACTTTTTGCGCTATAAACGGTTGACCTTCCTCTATGATTAAAACTTCGTCCACGCTGTCGTAAAGCTTGTGTATTAATTTTTCGGGCAGGGGATACGTGCCGATGTGCAAATGAAGCGGCTCATCCTTATTTTCTTTTTTGCGCATTGCTAATAAGTCGGCAAGATTTTCCTCGTAATAATTACAGCCTATTCCCGATGTGATTATGCCGAGGTCTTTCGCTTTTCCTGTCAATTTATTTACAGCGTGCTGAAACGACCATTCTTCAAGAACTTTTTGTTTTTCAAGAAGAGCCGAGTAATTTTTACGGGCGAAAGCGGGAAGAAGCATCCATTGGGTTTTATCTTCCGCCTTGGAAAGACGGTTCTGCTTCTTTATGGGTCTTGTTTCAACAGCGGCTCGTGAGTGGGAAAGGCGGGTAACAAGGCGCAAAAGAACGGGAATGTTAAAACACTCCGAAACGTCAAACGCTTCCCTCGCCATATCGTAGGCTTCCTGCTGATTGCGAGGCTCAAGACAGGGAATCATGGCGAAATTGGCGTAAAAACGGGAATCTTGCTCGTTCTGGGAACTGTGCATTCCCGGGTCGTCGGCGACGGCAATAACAAGACCGCCTTTTATATTTAAAAGAGCGGCGTTAATAAAAGGGTCGGCGGCGACATTTAAGCCTACATGTTTCATGGTAACGAGCGCCCTGCGTCCCGCGAATGAAACGCCTAAAGCCGCTTCCAGAGCGGTTTTTTCGTTGGAACACCAACTTGCGGCAGGTCCGCCTTTTTCGTGTTCGTCTATAAGATATTGTAAAATTTCCGTAGACGGAGTTCCCGGATAGCCGTAAGCGGCGCTAATACCCGCGTGTATCGCTCCTATCGCTACCGCTTCGTCTCCCAAAAGAGACAATTTTTTATCACCCATATTTATTCTCCATTACTTTCCGCCGAGATCGTCACGCACTTTTACGCTGACTTCTTCTTCATAACAATAAAAACAAATATCTACCGTGTCTTTGTTCGGCGCTTTGGTAATCATGCTTATAACGGGAACTATGACAAAACCCGCAAGCATGGCGAACGCCCCCGCGTTAATAGGCGATTGTAAAAGAGACGGGAATTTTGATCTGAAAAAGATATTAAGAGTCATAAGAACCGTGCTGAAAATAAAATTGCACCAAACAGCCGGTTTTGTAACACGTTTCCAATACAAGCCGAAAAGGAAGGGAGCAAGGAAGGATCCCGCAAGCGCTCCCCATGAAACGCCCATAAGTTGAGCGATAAACGATATACCGCCCTTGTACTGGATAATCGCTATACAAGAAGAAATTACTATAAATACAACAATCAACGTGCGGATAATCAACAGTTGTCTTTTTTCGCTCATGTTTTTTATAACATGACCTTTTAAAAAATCAAGCGTAAGGGTAGAGGAGGACGCCATAACAAGCGATGAAAGCGTGGATATTGAGGCGGCAAAAACAAGAACGATAACAATGCCGATTAAAACAGAAGGGAAGCCCGAAAGCATGGCGGGGATAATCGAGTCGAAGATTATGCCGCCCGAGCTGTTAAACGCTATTTGGTTAGAATTGGCGTACAATCTTCCGAAACTGCCGAGGAAATAACAGCCGCCCGCTACAACAAAGGCGAAAATGGTGGAGACTATCGCTCCTTTGGTAATCATTTTTTCGGACTTTATGGAGTAAAAACGGGAAATCATCTGCGGAAGACCCCATGTTCCAAGAGACGTTAAAATTATTACGCCCAACAAACTTAAAGGATCGGGACCGAAAAACGACGAAAGAATTCCGGGCACTGCAACCCCGTTTACGTTTTTCGCTTCTATTTCGGCGAGTTTCGCCAAAGCGTTTAAAAAACCGCCGTTATTGTGAAGCACGGCGGCGATAATCGCTACAATTCCGCAAAGCATAATTATGCCCTGAATAAAATCGTTTACGGCGGTAGCGAAATATCCGCCGGCGACAACATAAATCGCCGTTAAAACCGCCATGCCGATAATGCAATAGGTAAAATCAATATTAAACGCCATCTGGAACAAGCGAGAAAGACCGTTAAATAAAGAAGCGGTGTAGGGTATAAGAAAGATAAAAAGTATAATTGACGCCCCGATTTTCAGCGATGTAGCGTTAAACCTTGAACCGAAAAATTCCGGCATGGTGGCGCTTTTTAAATGCTGCGTCATTACGCGTGTTCGCCGCCCAAGTATGAACCACGGCATAAGCGAACCGATAAAAGCGTTGCCCAAGCCTATCCATGTGGCGGCGGTTCCGAACCTCCAGCCGAATTGTCCTGCGTATCCGACAAATATTACCGCCGAAAAATACGACGTTCCGTAAGCGAAAGCCGTAAGCCAAGGACCGACAGATCGTCCGCCTAGCACGAAATCGGTAACGCTCGCTGTTCTTTTTTTAAAATAAAAACCGACAAAAATTGTTACAGCAAAAAACAAAAGCAGAAGAATTACTTTGATAACCATGAAAAACGCTCCTTACTCAAAAATAGGACTATTCATTTACACGTTCTACATATTCGTTGGTTTCGGTATTCACAAGTATTTTTTCGCCCTGTTTGATGAAAAGGGGAACCCTCACCGTTAAACCTGTCTCGGTAACAACGGGTTTTGTAGCTCCCGATACAGTATCGCCTTTTACATAGTTCTCGCTTTCCGCTACCGTAAAAACCACCTTGTATGGAATTTGAATATCGATAACTTTTCCTTCCCAAATGGTAAGCTGATAATTATCGTTTTCTTTTAAGTACAATTTTTTGTCGGGGTTTTCGGATATCGGGACTTCATATTGGTCGTAAGTTTCGTTGTTCATAAAATGGTAATTGTCCTGATCTGCGTATTGATACTGACAAGTGTGAATATCAACCTGAGCGTCCTCAACTTCCTGCTGAGTGGGGACAGTAATGCTCAAGACAGAGCCGTCCTTGATACTTTTCATTTTTATTCTGGCAATCGCAGTCCCCTTGCCGGGTGTGTGGAATTCCCTCTCAACTACAAGAAACGGCTGTCCTTTTTGTAAAAGACAAGTTCCTTTAACAATATCTCCGCATCGAATCATTTTATTTCCTCTTTAATTAATGAATTTATATATTTTAACAAAAATAGATTTTTTAGGGAAGTAGCAAGGAAGAGATGACAAAGCCGTTTTTATATGATATTTTTAAGTAATTATGAAGCAAAAGGACAGCGTTTACGGCGAAAATTGGCTTTACGCTTTTTTTAACTCCATTCTGATACCGACCCTGCGTCCGGCTTTTTGTAAAACAGTTCCGTCAATTTTTTACAATTTTTTCTTTTGTCAGTTTCGGGCTTCGTTTCTGCCGGGAAGGATACCTGTTACTCAAGTTGATCACGCTCTGGACAAAAAAATTCCGTTTTTCCCTTCATGGGTAACAATTTACCTTGATTTTGTTCATTTTTGGATACGAATGATAGCGTTTTTTATAAGACGCTATAAACGAAAAGCGTATATCCCTATAAGGGATTTTATTTATTCCATCGGTAATCTCTATGTTTTCGCCGCTGAAGTTTACAAAAAAAACATGTCAACGACAAAGAGACCTTTTTACATAGCGAGACCTCGTTTTTTGGTCATTCATATGATGGACCCGCACCTTATGTGTATTCCAAGCCTTCATGTTATGGTAGTTATTCACACTTATTTGCAATTTATAGAAACAGCGAAAAAATTGGGCGAGGAAGAAAAGTTAAAAGAACAGGCGCTCGAAATGAAGCAAGGCGCTTTGGCGATAAGCCAGGCGATTCTTTTTGTTAAACAACACAGCGTAAACTGTATACCCGCCGCATTATACGCTATGACCTGCTTCAGCCCCGAACTTTTTCCGCCCAAAGAGGCGCGAGTTTTTACGGATTTGCTTTTCTCTCCCGCGCCCAAAGCCGATGAATCGTTGCGGAAAAAACGGGTTCATCCGTCCGCCGCTCCTTCAACAAAGATTGAAGAAGAGGACAAGGCGCGGATAAAGGACCACATACTTTCGCTTTACAACCGCTTTCTTTCCGAAAAAGAAACGGCAAAATCATGGGAACAGCCAATCCTAAAATTCCTGCGTGAATATAAATTAAGTTAAACCGATATTTTTTAAAAATACTGCCGGAGTTTCATACCTCTTTGAACACTATCGCTATTCTGTTAACAGTGGAAAATACGAAGTATTTTCCTCATTCGACTTTGAAGCGTGAAACTTCCTTCATCAGAGTTTCAATGCCTGCTCTGTTTTTGGAGCTTATCTCGTTTACATGGTGTATAGCCAAGTTTATATGATCCGCTCCTTCAGCCATTTCGTTCATGCCGCCTGAAATTTCCTGAGTCGCTTTTTCAAGGGCGTTGCTTTCCTGTATTACTTCCTTACTGCCGTCAAGCATTTCAGAGGAGCCGTTGCGAACTCTCTGGGTAATTTCAGTTAAATTGCTTGTTCCCTGAACAAGTTGTTTGCTTCCTTCGCCTTGTTCTTCCATCGCGCCTCGGATATGTTCTTCCTGCGCCGCTACCGTCTTTACGGCGGAATCAATCGCCTCGAACTTGTTAAGAACGTTTTCGGTTGATCTGGTTATCTTGTCTATCGATTCTTTGATTTTCTTTAACACGTTTCCGATTGTCTTGGACTGTTCGCTGGAACTTTCGGCGAGCTTTCGGATTTCATCGGCTACTACGGCGAAGCCTTTTCCCGCTTCTCCGGCGTGCGCCGCCTCGATAGCGGCGTTCATCGAAAGCAAGTTGGTCTGGCTCGCGATATTTTCCATTACCGAGTTGATTTCCAATAATCCTTCCGATTCACGGGCTATTTCCTGAATGTCAGTCGCTACTTCCTGCAAGCCGCCTCGTCCCACTTCGGAAGCTTCACTCAAAACGTGTACATTTTCGGCGTTTCTAACGAGGGTTTCGGTAACGGAATTGACGCTCGATACCAACGACTGAATGTAGGCAGACCGTTTTGTTATTGTAGTAGCCTGATCTTCTACGTTTTGGTTAAGTTTATGAATATTCGCTACAATCTGTTCCATTGTCGCGTGTGTTTCACTTACGCTTGCGCTCTGGTTGGTTATGCGCTCTTTAATGCTCTGAATATTGGCGTTAATTTCGTGTACCGCCGCCGCCGTCTCGTTCATGTTTGACGAAAGATCAATTCCTATTTCCGACAATGTAGCGGCTTCTCTTTTGACATTAATAACAAGTTTTTTGATTTTATCCAATGTGTTGTTAAAATAATGCGCCAAGTCGCCGATTTCGTCGTTGGAATTAATTACAATAACATGGGTTAAATCTCCTTCACCTTCGGAAATGTCTTTAAGCAGATGCGCCACCTTTACAATAGGTTTGCTGATGGAACGGGACAGGACTAACGCGATAATAACAACAAGGACATTTATAATGACAGCTATAATTATTCCCAGATTAATCATCTCATTAACATGGAGCAGAACCGTTTTTTGCATAATGGCTATCGTATAACTCCACGGAGAAGTTGTTTTTCCGATTTCAATCGGAAGAACGTATATTTGCAGAGTCGATTTGAATTGAGGGACATATTGGGAAAAAGAATATTCTTCACCGTTTTTTATAGCTTTTTTTACGTTGTCAAAATAAGGAGGACCTGCGTTGACCATTTCGGTGTCATCTATGGTTTTTCCGATAAGAGTGGGTATATAACTGCCGACAACCGTGTGATTATTACTGAAAATCATCGGCAATGAGTCGGGGAAGGGCAGGTGTTCTTGAGAAAGTTTCTGAATTTGGTCAAGAGGAAGGTCAAAGCCGCAAACGCCGATGACTCTGCTGCCCGATTTTATGGGAACGGTAACCGACGTCATCAATATAGTTTTGCCGCTTACCTCGTATTCAAAAGGGTTTAAAATTGTCGGAATGCCGGAATTTTTCGCCAAAAGGTAATAATCGGAAGAGTCAAAATCGTCAAGGGCGATTACTTCGAGTCTTCCGTTGTTCCAGTGATAATACGGGGCGAAACGTCCGTTGGGAGATGCCCCTCTTGTTCCGATAGACTGGCGGTCATTGCCTTCAAGAATATCCGGCTCAAATACGCACCACGCCCCTATAATTTCGGTATTTGAGCGGGCGAGACTTTCTATAACAATATTAAATACATTACGCCGATTGGCTTGTACTATATTTTGATAATTTTCCAAAACGTGAACTATGGTTTCCACCTTGTTCAGATACGTTTCAAGGTAATAACCAATATCGGCGGCGGAGTCATGCGCCGTAGACTCTATATATTCATCAGATACTTCCAAAATGGAATCTTTGGCTATAGCAAGCAGGGTAATACCGAGGGAGAGTACGGTAAATACACTGATAGCAATCATAATAACCGTAAGTTTTGAATTTATTTTCATTTTCACTCCTTTGTGCCAATAATGTTCTAATTCACATTAATATGGATATGGTCGGTTGTCAAGAAAATAATTTTATTTTTTGGTTATTTTTACAAATTCCCGAATAGTGTAATTTTGAATATTGCGCAGTTTTGTTTGACCGCTTTGCGGTCAGACAAAACTGCCGACGAAAATACAAAGTATTTTCCTCACTCTACCTTGAACCTTGAAACTTCCTTAATCAAAACATCAATGCTTTCCCTGTTCTTGTTGCTTAATTCATTGACATTGTGCACCGCTATGTTGACCTGTTCCGCTCCCGACGCCATTTCATTCATACCGCTTGTAATTTCATGCGTTACTCTTTCAAGGTTTCGGCTTTCATTAATTACTTCCTTACTGCCTTCAAGCATTTCTTCGGAACCTCTTGAAACCTGCTGGGTAAGTTCGCTCAAACTGCTTTGGGCGTTCAGTACCTGTTTGCTTCCTTCGCCTTGTTCTTCCATCGCGTTTCGGATATTTTCTTCCTGCTCGGCGACCGTTTTTACGCCTGAATCAATAGCGTCGAATTTGTTAAGAACGTTTTCTGTCGATCTGGTTATTTTGTCTATCGATTCTTTGATTTTCTTTAACACGTTTCCGATTGTCTTGGACTGTTCGCTGGAACTTTCGGCGAGCTTTCGGATTTCATCCGCTACTACGGCGAAGCCTTTTCCCGCTTCTCCGGCGTGCGCCGCCTCGATAGCTGCGTTCATCGAAAGCAGGTTGGTTTGGCTCGCGATATTTTCCATTACCGAGTTGATTTCCAATAACCCTTCCGATTCACGGGCTATTTCCTGAATGTCAGTCGCTACTTCCCGCAAGCCGTTATGACCGACTTCCGAGGCTTCTTTCAAGTTTTTAACATTTGAGGCGTTGTTAACCAATGTGTTGGTTACAGAACTTATATTGGCTACCATTTCTTCAATAGCGGACGACGCTTGCGAGACGTTTTGGGACTGTTTTTCAACATGACCGTTAAGTTTGTCGATGTTCGTTATAACCTGTTCCATAGTAGCGTTGGTTTCGGTAACGCTGGCGCTCTGGTTTATTACACGGGCTTTGATACCCTGAATGTTGGCGGTAATTTCGTTCACCGCCGCCGCCGTTTCCGTCATATTGCTTGCCAGATCGTTGCCTATTTCGTTAAGCCCCTGCGCCTCTTTTTTGATGAGCAATACAAGGTCTTTAATTTTTTCAAGAGTTTTGTTGAAGTAGTGGGAAAGGTTGCCGATTTCGTCTTTGGTATTAACATCAATGTGCCTTGTTAAATCGCCTTCGCCTTCCGATATGTCTTTAAGGGTATCGGCTACATGGACAATTGGTTTTAAAGTAACATCCATCGTAAAGTATACGATTATTACCGATATTACAAGGGCTATCGCCGCCAAAATAATAACAAAATTTGTAACTTTTCTTACGTCCCTTAAATTGAAATCTTCCGATGAAGCGATCATTATAGTCCACGTTACGTCGGATTCGCCTACCGAGAAAGGCGTTAAATCTATGGATACTTTTGTTTTTAATGTTTGCGAATATAAACCTGTAAATTGTTTTTCTTCTCCCTTAAGAACAGTGTTGTTAGCCTCTTGGAGGTATTTGCCGTATACTGTTTCAGCGTCAATCAGTTTCTTGCCTATGCGATCCGGCACAAGGTTTGCCATAATAAATCCCGAGTTTGTGTAAATTGCCATAGCGACAACTTCTTCTTTTTCATCTATGATTTTTTGTACCAGAGGCTGCGCTCCGTCAATAGTTAAAAGACAGGTTACGGCTCCGACTACCTCGTTGCGGTTGTTAACAATGGGAACTCCCAATCTGAAAACATAGGATTGTTTTCCCAATATCGTAAAGGGTTGGGGGTCGTCCACCCTGTCTTTGCGGGCGTTTGGACCGTTTATATAATCCATAGTTTGCTGAACATTGAGGTTGGGCGTGGCGATAATCTCTCCCGTGTCCCTGCCCCATGTCATAGCGTACTGCCCTGTGGGGGTTGAACCCCTCCTGCCTATGTTACGAGCGTCCTGCCCGTCAATGACATTGGGTCTAAAGACAGCGGCTATCCGCATCATGTTGGGCTGATCCTGCAGAACGGATAGCAGCATATTGTCAAGTATATTACGCCTTAAATCAACGGGATATTGCTCATAATCGCTCATAACGCTGGCGACTGTGCGTATTGACTGAAAATACGCGTCTTCTCTGCCATTCCAGAACGCCGCCTGTTCATCAGCCAGATAACTTATGGCGTCAAGGCTCTTTTCCAAAATAATATCACTTGACTTGTCAAGAGCAATAACTGTTATTGTTCCCGCCACAACTATTACAATCGCCATTACTATGATGCTTAGTTTGAATTTTAATTTCATTTTGTTTCTCCTGCCTCTTCAGTTTGTTTTTGGTTTAAAACCAGTTCCTTGTTTTTTCTATACAAATAATTTATTTTGTTTAAATTTTCGTTCAGTTTTGTCAAACTCTCCAAAATGGAAGTTAGAAGGGCGGAATTTTCCTGATTTAACGGTTTATTTACATAAATACCGGAACCGGGCTGTGTTGTTTTGGTCTTAAATGGAACGTTAATTATCATACTCCCTTGCTTTTTTAAGTAAGATTATTTTAACCTTGAATTAACATTTTATATCAAATATTAAAAAACCACAATACCATTTTTACCTATTGACTTAAAAATGTATATATTCATAATATTAATAAATAAGTCGTTTTTCGTCAATTTTGACGAAAGGGGAGGGGTTAAATGAACCTTGCTTTAGGGGTTATTATTGACGGATTTTCAGGATATAGACCAGTCGTACATAAAATAAACGATATAAAAGCGCAAATTCGAGGATTTCACTATTATTCTACAGAGTTTTCCGAGCCTGAAGAGGATTATCTGTACGTCCTAAACACTGACAAAAACGGGAAGGTTGTTTGTGAAAAATGCCCAAAACATATAATCATTTTAGGGAGCGTATCGGGCGAATTGCCGGAAAAAGCCGACACGATTATTCAAATACAGAAAAAAATTCCGGTTGGTACAATTATTCAAACAGGCGATGAGCTTTTAGCCTCTTATGATATGTGGTATAACACGCTTATAATGGCGGTTATAAATCATAAACCTCTCGATGAATTTTTAAGTGTCGCCGCTAAGATGATGATTAACCCCATAATTGTAATGAATTACAACTTAGGCGTTATAGGAACGGGCGGTTCCATCTTGGGTTCTACAGAAGGAACAATTTGGGAAAAAATTAACGCTCCCGGATTTGTAATGGATAGTTTTTATACACCTGACGAATTACGCAGAATTTCTTTGCATATTTCTCAAAAGAGCGAGCAGATTCTTCAGATTAATCCGGTGAATGATTCCGCTCATTCCACGTTAGGCATACATATTTGGATAGACGGCAAACTTTACGGCGCCGTAGGGGCGGTGGACATGAACAAGCCTTTTACCGAAGGGCAGAAAGAAACGCTTATAATTATCTACAAAGTTTTAAAGCTGTATTTTCAGAACCACAGTATTTATATGCGAATCGCCGAGGATAAAGCTAATTGGCTGGACAGTCTGCTTGACGGAGTGGATATTTCCGCCGATATTGTTTCCAATTATCTTTACAAATACCAATGGAAAATAGACGATGATTTTTGTATTGTTACTTTTACCACTTCTTCCGATTTAAAAATTCCCGTTATATCTATTTTAGATTTAAAACAAATAAACGATCTTTTTCCCGACACGATTGTTTCGGTTTACGGAGAATACATTGTTGTGGTTATACGATGCGCCGATAAACTGCAGCTTAGCGAAAAAAAGAAAAAACAGTTGGAAGAGTTTTTAAAAAGAGACATTGTACTGCGCTGCGGTGTAAGTATGGTGTTTAACAATTTTTTGCATTTGCGCTATTATTTCACGCAGAGCAAATTCGCCGCTTCGCAATGCAAGCCGCCTTTAAGCCCCGCAATCTGTATGTATGAAGATTATCAGCCGACTCACGTGTTAAACACCTTGTCTTATGCGGATGATCTGCGCTGTTTCTGCCACCCGGGCATTCTTTCGCTTTGGGAAAGCGGCAATGAATCGCAGAGGGATTTGGTTCTTTGCCTGTATCATTATTTTTTGAACGGCAAAAATTTAAGCGACGCCGCCGACGCTATAAATATTCACCGCAATACTCTTATTTACCGTTTGGCTAAAGCGGAAGAAGTTTTAAACATTGATATAAAAAAGATTTCTTCCAAACAGGCGTTTTTATTTATTCTCTCTTGTATGATTGTTCAGAATTTATAACTCGGTTAAAACCATTCAACAACGCCGCTGTACATGTCATAGTAAGCGCCGACAACCTTAACTCCCAAATTTTTTACTATTTCGTCCGCCTTGATTTGCTCAATCATTGTATTTATGTGGTTGCGGATTACATGGTCTACTTCACAGCCGTCTTTCATGGAAGGTTTGATGTGTTCGGCGATATGGTTTATATTGGGGGGAAGCTGCGCTCCCGAGCATGCGGCAATTACAGCGCCGCAATTGCTGTGCCCGCACACGACAACCAGTTTGCAATTAACACTGCCTGTAGCGTATTCAATGCCGCCAAGCACTGTTTTATCGACAATATTACCCGCGTTGCGGATAGTAAAAATATCCCCCATTTTAAGGTCAAAGAAAATCTCGGGCGCTACCCGTGAATCGGAACAAGTTAGAATTACGGCGAAAGGGAGCTGAACCTTGTCAAAAAGTTCACGGTCTTTTTTATTATAGGCTTTTTTTGAGACGAGTTTGCTTTTTAAATAACGCTCATTTCCTTCTTTGAGGAACCGCAACGCGGTATCGGCGTTATCGATAATTTCATCCGCTTTATGAATTTTAATTTTATTTATCTCCTATAAAAATTATTTTAATATTACAGCAATTTTCAAAAAAAAATCAATAGTTTTTTATCATTCCTTCCCATAAATTGTCTATTACAGGCGGAGCCGCCGTAATACGGATTATTTCGCTCTTTTTCAGCGGATCGGGGAAAAAAAGCGCTCTTGCGTGAAGGCGAATGCCGCCGCCTTTTTCACTGCGTTTCGCTCCGTATTTTAGGTCGCCTTTTATGTGAAGCCCCTCGGCGGCAAATTGCGCGCGTATCTGATGATGTCTGCCTGAAAGCAGTTGTACTTCGATAAAAAGGTAATTCTGCCCTTCGCCTGTTATTCTGTAGCGCAGAGTCGCTTTTTTACGGGCGGGACCGTCTTTTTTATGTGCGGTTGATTTATTTTTATCGGAGTTTGTTTCTATCCAGTGAACAAACTCTCCGCTTTCAGGCAGAGGGCGGGAAGGTTTTTCTATCACAGCCCAGTATGTTTTTTCCACAGGGGAGGGAAGGGCGGCTTCCCCCGCAAAGGCTGAGTTTAAAAAGGAAAGGGCGGTTTTAGTCAGGGCGAAAAGAGCGCAGCCTGTTACGGGGACATCAAGACGGTGGACTGCCTCGATTAACTCGATATTTTCGTTTAATACCGATTTAAGCTCTTTGGGCAAATCGATCATGCCGCCTGACGCTCCTTCCACGGCTTCGCCCGCTAATTTGTTTACGACAACGCAGGCGGAGCTTTGGTAAAGAATACGGGAGCTAATAGGCGGTAAAGTATTATTCTCCATCTTCGATTATCAATCCCATTATTAATTTTTCGTAGATTACCCTTTGGGCGGCGTCCCGCAATCTTTCGCGTGAAAGCCGTCCGTCTTCAAGAGCGGCAATAAAGGCGTTATGTGTTTTTGTAAGATGGGCAGGCCAGACAAGTATCATGTCCGATCCCGCTATTACGGAAAGCACCGCCGCGTCTTCAGGACTTGTATTGCCCGCCGCCGCCATTGTAAAATCATCGCTTATAATAAGTCCGTCAAAACCCAGTTCGCCCCTTAACCATTTTCCCATAACGGCGGGCGAAAGACTCGCTATTTTATTATCAATAGCGGACGCCTTAGTGTGAGCCGCCATTATCGATCTTGCCCCGTTTTTTATAACAGCCGAAAAAGGCGAGACAAGTTTATCCAATTCGGCTTTATCAATATCAAGCACGGAAGGTGAACTGTGCGGATCGGGTCCGGCGCTTGCCGGAAAATGTTTCACGACGCATAAAACCCCCGCCTTTTCCATTCCGCGAATAAAAGCGGACGCCGCTTGCGCGGTAAAGAGCGAGTCAGGTCCGTAAGAGCGGCTTGCTAAGAATTGGCGGTTGCCGGCGAAAAGATACTCCGCTACCGGCGCGAAATTCATGTTAAGCCCTAAATTATATATCTCCTCGCCCGCCTTAAAACTATCAGCTTCTATTTTTGAAAGCGCCGCTTGTTTTCCCTTTTCTTGGGCTATTTCCCAATAAGAGGAGGCGGCGGGCAAATCGGCGGCTCCTTTCCTGAAACGGTTTACTGTTCCGCCCTCGTGATCCACGGCGAAAAACGGGGGAATTTTTGATTCATTTTTAATTAACGCCTTAATTCGCTCATTTCGGGCTTTAATAGCGTTGTTATCGGTATTTAAATTGTATTTAAAGAGCATTATTCCGCCTGCGGGAATATCGGTAAACAGCTTAATCATGTTTTCGGACAGGCTTTCCGCTCCGTCTATGCCGCTTATGAGTATCTGGGCGGCAAGAAGCCTGTCGTCCATAGAAGCGGCTATTTCCTTCGCTCTGACGTGAAAAGGGTCATTTTCCGCCTTTTTATCGCTAACAGGCGCAGAAACACGCCCGACACACGAAGAAAGGAGAAAAACAAGTAATATGGCGACTAAAAACCGCATAAATCAGTATAAACAAACGACTTATTACTGTCCATAAAAGAACGGCTATTGACATTTATTTCCCTTTTGTGTAATTTGTTAATACCTTAAGGAGAACAAAATTTATGAAGTTTTTGAAGAGTATCGTAGACAGTTTTGGTGTACTGAATATGACTCCGCAGCAAGGAATTATGATAATTGTTGCGCTGTTTTTTTTATACCTTTCTGTAGCTAAAAAAATCGAACCGCTTCTTTTGCTTGGACTGGCGTTTGGAATGTTGGTAGCCAATCTTCCAAGTTCAGTTACAGTGCTTAAAGAAGGTCAGTTATTATCTGATCTTGATCCGGCAAATATGGCGGCTCCGCTTTCATCGTATTATATGAATCCGGTAAACGGTAATCCCGGACTTTTAAGAATAATATACAGCGGTATCAGACTTGTTGTTTTCCCGCCGATGATTTTCCTTTGCATAGGAAGTATGACGGATTTCGGTCCGCTTATCGCTTCCCCAAAGAGCTTTCTTATCGGTCTTGGAGCGCAGTTTGGTATATTTGTAGCGATGGCAGTTTCTTTCTTCGGTGGAAATTATGTTCTGCACTTGATTAATCCCGATTATGTCAGTTTAACTCTTAAAGAATGCGCCGCTATCGGTATTATCGGGGGCGCTGACGGTCCTACCGCCGTATATACGTCGACAATGCTAGCGCCAAGGTTGTTACCCGCTATTAGTATAGCGGCGTTCTCATACATGGCGCTTGTTCCTTTTATTCAGCCGCCTTTCATGAGGCTTCTTACAACAAAAAAAGAACGCGTTATTGTAATGCCGGAACCCAAAGCGGTTACGCAAAGCCAAAAGATAATGTTCCCCATTATACTTGCTATAGTCGTATTATTGCTTATTCCCGCCGCCGGCGCGTTAATAGCGATGATGTGTCTTGGAAACCTTATTAAAGAAAGCGGCGCTGTGCCTCGTATCGCCAAAGCTCTTGAAGGAGACTTTTTAAGTATCATTACCCTTTTTGTAGGATTATCAATCGGTTCTTCAGCCACAGCGGAAATCTTCCTTACTCCTGAAACATTGATTATTCTTGTCTGCGGCGTTATAGCGTTTGCCTTTGGAACAGTCGGCGGTATTATCATCGCCAAGATTCTTAACGTACTAACAGGCGGAAAAGTTAATCCGCTTATCGGTAACGCGGGCGTTTCCGCCATGCCTATGGCGGCTCGTATTTCCCAGAAAATGGGTATAAAATACAACCCCGAAAATTACCTTTTAATGCACGCCATGGGACCGCTTGTTTCAGGCGTAATCGGTTCCGCTATCTGTTCAGGTATCTTTATTACATTCTTTGCAAGGTAGTGGTTAGTGGTTAGTAATTAGTAATTAGTGGTTAGTTGAAAAGCGGGTCTTAACGATCCGCTTTTTTTTCGAAATGTGAAAATTGAAGAGTGAAACTTGCTCTGCCTTGCGATACACTGCGAAGGCTTGTCATGAAGCCGAACATTTTTTCCATTGGGGCTTGCGCTTTTATTTCGTCTATATCGGATTTTGAATTCATACTGATTATCTGTCCGCCTCTTTGAGTTACAAGGCTCATTACCTCGCCGACAAAATCATGCGGAGTGTTTAAATCGACCGCCATTATCGGTTCAAGGAGAATGGGAGCGGCGTTTCTGCACGCTTCGTCAAACGCCATACTTGCGCAGGCTTCAAAGGCGAAGGCGGTGCTTGTCTGCTCGGAATACTGAATATTTGTAACTGTCGCTGTTATATCGATGCAGGGGTAGCCCATTATAATACCTGAAGAAAAAGCGGCGTTAATTCCGCTCTCAATGGCGTCGGTAATTTCCTGCGGAACTTCGCTCCTGCCGGAAGACCTTGCCGCGTAGACGTATTTGTTTCCGC
>Ga0268262_10002798_pt1 | contig 19687 bp, 16 predicted proteins | sample TergutNc150P3_FD_190354 | JGI IMG/M metagenome (GOLD analysis project Ga0268262, IMG submission 190354) | Nasutitermes corniger P3 segment gut microbial community from laboratory colony in Florida, USA - Nc150 P3 (SPAdes) (version 2) | ecosystem: Host-associated > Arthropoda: Insects >...
GATCCGCAAAAAAATGAAATCATACTTGATCCCGCCTGCGGTACTGCCGGTTTTCTTATTTCCTCTTATAAACATATTATGAAAGCGAATACAAAAAAAACACTGGGTGATCTCCTTACTACAAAAGAACGAAAGAAATTGATGGACAATTTTATAGGTTATGATATTTCACCTGACATGGTACGCCTTTCGTTGGCAAATCTTTATCTTCACGGTTTTAGCCAGCCAAAAATATTTGAATACGATACCTTGACCAGTGATGAACGTTGGAATGAATACGCCGGAGCTATTTTGACCAATCCGCCTTTCATGTCTCCAAAAGGCGGTATAAAACCTCACAAAAAGTTTTCCATACAGAGTAATCGAAGCGAAGTTCTTTTTGTTGATTATATCGCCGAACACCTTACGACAGCAGGTCGCGCCGCCGTAATTGTTCCCGAAGGTATCATTTTTCAGGGCGGCAAGGCATACAAACAACTCCGTAAATCACTTGTAGAAAAATATCTTTATGCCGTGGTTTCTCTGCCTTCCGGTGTATTCAATCCTTATGCCGGAGTAAAAACTTCGATTTTATTTTTGGACACGCTTCTTGCTCAAAAAAGCGATTCTATTTTGTTTGTTAAAATTGAGAATGACGGCTTTAGTCTTGGGGCTCAAAGGCGGGCTATAGATAAAAATGATCTGCCGGGAGCGGTGGAGATTATTAAAGAATTTCGCAAGAGTCTCACACAGAGCGCAGAGAATAAGAGAGAAAATTTTACAACGAACCACTCGAACGATATTATTTATTTGATTGTTTCTAAAGATAAGATCGCTGAAAGTGGTGAGTATAATTTGACTGGGGAAAGATATAGGGAAACAGAACAGCGTGGTAAACAGAAATGGCCGATGGTTAAACTGGGAGAGATTGGTGAAGTTAAAATGTGTAAACGCATAATGAAAGATCAAACTACAGATTATGGAGATATACCATTTTATAAGATTGGTACTTTTGGGAAAAAAGCAGATTCATATATTTCAAAAGAAGTATATGAAGAATATAGATCAAAATATCCGTTTCCAAATAACGGCGACATACTTATTAGTGCATCTGGAACAATAGGGCGTGTAGTCATATATGACGGCAAACCTGCATATTTTCAAGACAGTAACATTGTTTGGATTGATAACGATGAGAATAAAATAAAAAATAAGTATTTATATAAAATACTTCAGATGATTAAATGGAAAGCTCAAGCGGGAGGGACAATTGAGAGATTATACAACGATATTATTCGCAATACTGAAATTCCTCTTCCATCGATTGAAGTTCAAAAAGAAATTGTCGCTGAGATTGAAGGATACCATAAAATTATTGACGGGGCGAGGCAGGTGGTGGATAATTGGAAACCACATATTGAAATTGATCCCGATTGGTCGATGGTTAAATTAGGAGATGTGTGCAATGATTTTAAGAATGGTTTAAATTTTTCTGCTGAGCAAGTAGGGAAAGGAACAAAATTTGTAAATATAAAAGATGTTTTTTCTGACGGCTATATTGATACAAGTAATTTGGAAAAAGTTGAAATATTAGAGAAAGAAAAACAATCTAAATTGGTTTCTAATAATGATTTATTGTTTGTCAGATCATCTGTAAAATATGAAGGAGTTGGTTTTCCTTCATTGATAAATCCTGAAGATGAAGAAATTGTTTTTTGTGGTTTTTTGATCAAATGTACACCAAATATTAAAGTTATATTGCCTGAGTATTTACTATATTTACTGCGAACAACCGAGTATCGTAATAAAACTGTACTGTTATCAAATAAGGCAAATATAACTAATATTTCACAAGAAAATCTTAAATCACTGGAAATACCTCTTCCTTCCCTTGAAATCCAGCACTCTATCGTTACTGAAATTGAAGCCGAAAAAAAAGCCGTTGATGGCTGCCGGGAACTTATTACTTTATATGAGGGGAAAATCAAGGCTGTGATTGAACGTGTTTGGGGGAAGGATTCTGATGATATATAAATTTAATAAAACAACTTGACAATACCTTTACATTTGTATAGTATTTTATTGTAACATAAGTTGTCGTGGGAGTTGTCTGAGTGAAAGGAAAAAAAAAGAGGAGGAAGATGTGCTTCCAACTTGATGAAATAGCAATCGCTATAGCATATTTTAGAATAAAGTGAGGGGGTGTATCCCAACAAAGATATGACAGAAGAAAAAGATTATCCGCATTTTATTCAAAATAAACCATGTGGAATAGATAAGTTCGATGGACAATCACACAAAAGATTAACTGATGCCATCGCAAAACATATTATTTCGACAGATAATGATGGTAATTCATCTTCTCTTTCTAGAATTATTGGATTAGAAGGTGGTTGGGGTGTTGGTAAATCTAATGTAATCAAACAATTGAAAGAATTATTAAAAGAAGACTATTATCTTTTTGAATATGATGCTTGGGGACATCAAGAAGATCTTCAACGACGTTCTTTTTTAGAGTTGATTACAGATAAACTGATTAATGAAGCTGATATTCTTGAAAAAGAAGAATGGGAAAAAAAATTAAATGATTTATTGGCAAAGAAAGTTGTAAGGCTAAACAAAACATTTCCAAAATTTAATCCAGGGGCATTATTTACGGCTTTCTTTTTGTCATTGACGCCAATTACAGTTTTTATATCTGAACGATTAGAAGCATCAAATGATGTGAGTTGTATATGGCACTTGATTCTAATAGCCTTTTCTCCAATTATAATTGGTATTCTATTATGGCTTTTATTTATGATAAAAAATAAAGATATGAGACATATAAGTTATTTACTTCAAATATCAAAAGATGAAAATGTTGAAACAGAAAATTATGAAACAATCAATGAAGATGAACCAACAGTAGTAAAATTCAAAAAATGGATGCAAGATATTTCTGATCATATTAGGAAAAACAAAAAACGTAAGTTTATAGTTGTTTTTGATAATATGGACAGATTACCAGCAGTAAAAGTTAGAGAGTTGTGGTCATCTATTCATACATTTTTTTCAGAAGATGGATTTGAAAATATTTGGGCGATAATACCATTTGATGAAGAACACATGTCCTGTGCATTTGGAGAAGATGGTAAAGATATTCAATTAACCAAATACTTTATTAGTAAAACTTTTCCAATTGTGTATAGAGTTACACCTCCTGTAATTACAGATTTTAAGAAAATATTTACTACATTATATGAAGAGGCATTTTCAAAAACAGAATATGAGAACCAAGAAATAATTAGTCGTATGTTTAGACATGAAAATCCAATAGCAACAGTTCGTGATATAATAATTTTTATTAATCAATTAGTTGCTTTAAAATCAATTTGGCATGGAGAAATAGATATATTATATATAAGCATTTTTGTTCTTAGAAAAAATGATTTATTGAAAGATGTTGTTAATCAAATACTATCAGGTGAATATTTAGGTGCTAATATTTCTAAAATAGTACTTAATGATGAAATCTTACAAAAAAATATTTCTGCCTTAACTTATGGCATATTACCTAATGATGCAGAACAAATACCAATTTCAAAATATATTGAGTGTTGTTTGAAAACAGAGTCTGGATATGATATAAACAAATATTCAAATCATAAACATTTCCTGTCCGTTTTGAAAGATAAAGTAATAGATACTGATATATCACTAGATATTTTAATTAAAGGACTGTCAACCTTAGATAAAAAATTTGAAGAAGAAAATAAAGAAACTATTATTACCTTGTGGGATGATATTGCCCAGAAAAAAATACAAATACCGCTTGTAAAATTAGAATTTGATGATACTTATAAGACATTACTTACTCATATTGATAATAAATATCAACAAAATATAGTTCGTTTTTTATGTTGTGAATTTCAAACCTTTAAAGAATTTCAAGGAAAATCATATTATTATGCAATTAATAACTTAAAAACATTTATGAGTGAAAATAATATCGAATATGATATAAACAATTTTATCGTTGATTTGGAAAAAACACCAGAAATATTTATTGATTATGTTAATGCAGCAAGAAGTAATTACACTGTATATAAGATAAAAGCAAACAAAGAAAGATTAGATGAGTATTTTATGAATCTTATACCTGACAAATTAATAAATATTGAAATTTTTATTAATTTAAAAAAGGATAAATCATATAGTTTTGTAAAAACGTTAAATAAAATAGAAGAGATGATAAAGAAAGATACGCAACTTCAAACACTTAACGCAAATAATTTTAAGGCTGTATTAGATGTTTATAAAATTTTATCTAATGAAAAACCATTACCAGTTCAATTGAATTCTAATCAATGTGGTATTATATGGAATTCTCTTGTTTCTAAACCAAGTACAGATGAATATTTAGAAATTTTATTAATACAATCTGTACATGGTGTTAATTGTGGTGTAATGTTTGATAACGAAAAATTGAAAACAGTTTCAAAGAATACAGATTATTATGCTAGTTATGGTGATCTACTTTTAAATAATCTTTCATGGGGTATTGCCGCATTGGATCAAGTTTTAAAATATATGACTGAAAACAAATTAGGACAATCTATGACAATAGAAAAAGTTTTACCAAAATTCTTTGAAATTAAGTCAAGAATTAACGTAACAGAAGTTATTTTACTTGAACAATTAGATCATTGGAATAAATTTATAACATCTATAAACAAAGGAAATATTAATTCTATAATTCCAAATGCTTTATTTTTTAAATATTCAACTATTACAAAAAATGCTCTAACAGATTATCTAAATAAAATTATTATTGAAGCGCTATCAGATGTTTCTGTTGATTTACTTTATCAACAACGAACTAACATGAATAATTATTGGTTTATTGTAATTACAAATTTAATTAATTCTTCATTTCTACAATCTTTGCCTGAAAATATGATTGAATTTAGCAAAAAACTTCTTAATGATATAGCTTTTGGAAATCAATCCATCCCTAATTCTAATGAGTTATTCCAAAAAATAATAACTAAATTAAAAAGAAGAGATACTGGTGCACTTATTAAAGATATTAGAGATGTATTTTGTAATAGTAAATCCACAATAAATCCACAATTGTTTATTTATTTTGAAACATGGTTTGAACAACAGGGCGATTTAATTTCAAGAAGTCCTGATGTAGTCCATAAAATAATAGAGCCAGTGATAGATAATACTGAATGTTTAAATATTATACTATCAAAAACTGATTATTATACAGGAATTATAAATAATGCAGGTGATGACGCTACTGGTATAATAAAAAAAATAAATGAAATAATCAAAACAAATAAAGATGATAAATTGATAGAATTTGCAAAAAAAATAAAACAGGAATAATGGTATTTATGTTATATACATTTTATTGTAGAATAGTCATTGTATATAAAGGGATGAGCGTTCATGCCTAAAACCCTGCAAATCCGTAACAGTACCGCCGAATTTCTCATTTTCACCAAGCAATCCGACGAAAACGGCATAGAAGTCCGTGTGCAGGACGGAACAATATGGCTCAGCCAAAAACTTATAGCCGCCTTGTTTGATTGTACTATAGAAAATGTAATTTTACACCTTAAAAATATATTTACAGATGGGGAAGTGGACGAAAATTCAGTTACTAAGGATTTCTTAGTAACTGCCGCCGATGGCAAAAATTACCATACCAAACATTACAACCTCGATGCCATAATCGCCGTAGGCTATCGTATTAATACTAAACGGGCTACTGCCTTCCGGCAATGGGCTACGGCGGTTCTCAGGGATTATGCGTTGAAGGGTTATGTCATAGACAAGAAACGTATGGAGAATGGCGCTTTTCTTGACGAAGATTATTTTGAACATCTTCTTGCGGAAATTCGGGAAATCCGCCTCAGTGAGCGCCGTTTTTATCAAAAGATAACTGACATTTACGCCACCGCAATGGACTACAATAAAAACGCTCCCATAACAAAAGAGTTTTTTGCAAAAGTTCAAAACAAATTGCACTACGCTATTCATGGACACACCGCCGCAGAGGTGATCTATGAACGCGCCGATTCCGCTAAAGAACACATGGGATTAACTACATGGGAAAACAGCCCTGAGGGAAAAATTGTTAAAACAGATGTTGCCGTTGCTAAAAATTACTTGTCCGAAACCGAGATGGAATCTTTGGGGCGCATTGTCAACGCATATCTTGATTTGGCGGAGGATCGGGCAAAAAAGCATATCCCCATGACAATGGAAGATTGGAGCAAACGCCTCGACCGCTTTCTCGAAGCCGATGACAGATCGATACTTCAAGATTCAGGAAAGATAAGCGCCCAATTTGCAAAAGAATTCGCCGAAAGCGAATTTGAAAAATACCGCATAATTCAAGACCATTTGTTTGAATCTGATTTTGACAGAGAAGTTAAGAAAATCGAGGGGAAGCGAAGAAAGAGGTAGATTTAATAAAAGAAATTATAACTACTACGCACAGAAACCACAAATACTACAATCTTACCCCAGCCTCTCTCCCAATGCATCCTGCAATACTCTGGAAAGGCTTAACCCTGACTGGATTACCTTATCGTCCATCCATTTAGGAATACTAACCGTCCGTTTGACCGCTTTTGCATCCTTTACCTCAGCGCAAATAAGATTCACAAAATCACCGTTAGACGTTTTAATTTTTTGAGATGATGAGGCTCTGGGGATTTCTTGCTTTTTATCCGCCAGATAACCGATCCATTGACTTAAAGCAGACTGCGCCATATACATTGCATTCCCAAGGGTCTTCCCCTCGCTAATGCATCCGGGCAAATCGGGATATGTAATTGTATAACTTTCGTCTTTATTCTTGTGAAAAATTGCAGGGTAGACATATTCCATAATGTTCTCCTATACGATACCAGCTGCTTTTAGAATAGCCTTAGCGGTATATTCGTTAATTTCACGGTGATTTGGGACTTGAACCGGACGGCTTCCCGGTTTTTCGTAAATTGAATGATCACCAGTTCTGTCCAGCCGGTAACCGGCTGTTTCCAGCCTCTTTATCAAGTCCTTACGTTTCACCTAATTTACTCCAGTATAATAATAATACGTAATTTACGTACCGTCAATGAAATAATTTCTCGGAATCTAAAAAGACAGCCCAATTCATCTAGCAGTGTCGAAAGATTTTTTCCCATAACTATCATCCTCATTCCGGCGAAAATCGCAGGATAGCCATATCCCTTCTCCCGCTTAAATTTTTCTTCATTCTAATATAAGCTCAATACAGGAGAAAGCATGATTCAACTTGCCGCCTTTTTGGGGAACCCGGGCTCAGGATATGAACGAAACAGGCACAATGCGGGAAGGATGCTTGCAGAGACCCTTCCTTTTTACACTTCTCTTTCGTGGGGGAAAAAGTTCAAAGGTTTGTACGCTTCACGGGAAAACAGCCGCTTTCTGATGCCGGAGACCTACATGAACCTTTCAGGCGAATCGGTTTATGAGGCGGCGTCATTTTTTAAGTTGAAAGTTGAGGAAATAATTGTTGTGCATGATGAACTTGAACTGCCGCTGGGGACAATTTCTTTGAAATTTTCAGGAGGGCTCGGCGGGCATAACGGACTTCGTTCAATGAAAAAGTGTTTTGGCAGCGCGGACTTCTGGCGGCTGCGGATCGGAATAGGCCGCCCTGATTCACGCTTGCCGGGTGAAGGCGGGCCGGAAGGGAGCGGGGAAGGTATTACAGACTGGGTACTCTCCGATTTTTCAAAAAACGAAACGGAAATGTTGTATAATGTATTGGATGCGGGAGCGAATCTTTTGCAGCAAGTTCTTGCCTGCGAGCCTGAAACGCTGCTGCCTGAATGGGGCAAGAAGAAGATCAATATTGCGATGCAGGAAGCATAATAAATGAATGTAAGCGAAGCGTATAAAGCGTTATATGACACTGTTGTGAAACTCCGCAGTCCTGACGGCTGTCCGTGGGACAGGGAGCAGACTCCTTCTTCACTGCGGGGAGCGTTAGTTGAAGAAACATACGAGTGTCTCGAAGCGATTGATGAAAATGATCCTGAACATATTTCCGAAGAATTGGGAGATTTGTTCCTGCTTGCGACCATGATCGGGTATATGCACGAACAGGAAGGGAAATTCTCGGTTGCTGATGCGCTGACAAAAATAAACAGCAAACTGATACGCCGTCATCCCCATGTTTTTAACGGGTTAAAAGTAAAAGACAGCGCAGAAGTTCTTGATAACTGGGCGGCGATAAAAATAAATCAGGAGGGACGCAAGCCTAAAGATTCGATACTTGACGAAGTAAAAGCCGGTTTTCCTCCGATGGATCGCGCTTATATGCTTCAGAAAAAAGCCGCAAAAGTTGGTTTTGACTGGCCGGACACGGCGGGAGTAATTGAAAAAATCAGGGAAGAATTAGGTGAAGCACAGGAAGCGGCGCATAACGAAAAGGAAACGGACAAACTTGAAGAAGAACTCGGCGATTTGCTTTTTTCCGTAATCAATCTGTGCCGTTTCTTAAAGGTAGAGCCTTCTGTTGCTCTTCGCCGCACCAACGGCAAGTTTATTCAGCGTTTTGGATATGTGGAAAAGAAAATGAAAGAAGCGGGACATGAAATGAAAAAAGAAAATCTGGCTATTATGGATAAATTCTGGAATGAGGCAAAACAAAAGAATCTTGAGTAAAGGAGAAAGAAATGGCAGCTAACAAAGCGGCGACAAAGAGATTCGGCATTCTGACGGCGGGCGGCGATTGTCCGGGGCTTAATGCGGCAATCAGGGGAGTATGCCGAGCGTCTCATGACCGTTATGACATGGAAATAATAGGTATAGCAAACGGGTTTCGAGGTCTCATTTACGAGGATACAAGGAAACTTAAACCGGAAGATTTTACCGGTATTTTAACGCGCGGCGGAACCATACTCGGCTCAAGCAGGGAAAAACCTTTTGGTCCGGCGGACAAGGACGAGGTTGCCAGCGATAAAGTTTCAGCTATCAAGGAGACGTACCAAAAACTGGAACTTGACTGTATTGTTTTGCTCGGCGGAAACGGGACAAACACTACGGGCTTTAAACTTGCCCGTGAAGGATTAAATGTTATCGGTCTGCCGAAAACAATTGACAACGATATTGTAGGAACGGACATGACATTCGGTTTTGATTCGGCTCTTGCTATCGGAACTGAAGCGATAGACAGGCTTCATTCTACGGCGCAGAGTCACAGCAGAGTTATTGTTATTGAACTAATGGGACACAAAGCGGGCTGGCTTGCGCTTTATGCCGGAGTTGCGGGAGGCGGGGATGTAATTCTCATTCCCGAGATTCCGTATAAGATAGATGAGATTGCAAGTCATCTTGAAAAACGCGCAAGGTCAGGGAAGACATTTTCAATTGTGGTTGCCGCCGAAGGCGCGCTTTCCGTTAAAGAGGCGCAGATGGATAAAAAAGAACGTAAAAAATACCGTCTGGAAAACGGGCCTTCCGTTGCCTACCGTATTGCGCGCGAAATAGCGGAAGCGACCGAAATGGAAACAAGAGCGACCGTTCTGGGTTATGTGCAACGAGGCGGAGTCCCGAGCGCATCTGATCGTGTTCTTGCGACCAGTCTCGGAGTTGCGGCTGCGGAACTTCTTGCCAAAGGAAAATACGGACGCATGGTTACGCTGAACGGCAATGAAATCGCCTCCGCTGATTTAAGCGTTCCCGAAGGCAAGGTTAAAAATGTTCCTGAGGATCATTATATGCTTGATACCGCAAGAGCTGTCGGCACTTGTTTGGGCGATTAACGTTTCTTAAATTTAAACGTTTTTTTATGAAGTCGGCGTTGAGGTTATTTTCGTTGTCATTTGCATACGCAAACGATATATCCAGTACCGTCGGCTTATCAGCGGTACTGCCAAATCTTTGCGGCTGGCACGCTTGCGCTTATTATGCCGTTACCGCGAACAGAAGATTAGATGTGCTTCTGTGAGAGAAATTGGGGATTCATTGGTACGCTGCCTGCATGAATCCGCACGATACAAGAGCGGCAACATGAAAATCATTCTCATCATCTTCAAACAATGGCCTGAATTTTTCGTACCAGCTTACCCATTTATCCACTTCTTCAATGGCAAAAGATTGTATGTTCAGATTTAAGGTACAAAATTTTTTTGGCACTTTTTGGCGGATTTCGTACATGATGTGGTCTAATATGCCTTTGTCATAGACCCTGCTGTGGGGATAGCAAAAATAATCGCTGAGATAATGGGTTAATATTCCCAGTTGGAAAGAAAAGAACAACGGCTTTTTTTTCAAGCGCTCAATCACCTTTTGGAGAAAGTTCCTTGAAACAGGATATTCGTGCCGGTTCCAAAAATAGGAGTGGATTAAATCCGGGAAAAAGTTTCCAAAGATAAAAGATGTTTCATGGAGATTAAACCCCATCTCTTTTATTTCGGCGCTGATTTTCTTCGCAATTCGGTAATGGATTTCCAATCTCATACTCTATATATAGATTATTTTTATGAGTAGTTAATAAGAAAATTGTTAAAATATCGTTAATAGACATTTCTGCTTATTTAACAAAAAAACAACACATATTTGTTTGTTTCCTAATACCGAGTACTGCATAATGACCCTAAAAATTATAGGCATGGAGGAGTATATTATGCAGGCTGTTATGGATGCCAGGAATGAAATCGAACAGATGTCTGGAGCTGTTAACAAGATATGCGTTGGGGATTTGGCAAAATTGGGATTTTACTTTTCGCCCGATGAAAAAACAGAACATATCTATGAAACCATAAAAAACAATCCGACCATCACCGAATTTGCTGTTGTTGAACATAATACCGCCATTGGTTTTTTGACGAGAATTTCCTTTAGCGAGTTACTGGGAGGGCAATACGGGTTTACGCTGTATTCCAAATGTCCTGTCCGGGAAATAATGAAAACGGATTTTTTATCGGTTGATTACGATATGTCTATTGATCAAGTTTCGAGCCTTGCGATGCAAAGATTACCTGAAGAGCTTTATGATCCGGTTGTGGTCGAGCGGGAAGGAAAGTACTTTGGCATCGTTGTTATAAAAGATTTGCTTGATACCAGCACTAAAATTGCCTTGTCCGAGCGTAATGAAATCGCTCTTATGCGTGATAATTTAAAAATAGGACTTTTCTTTATAGATCGCAGCTTTAGTATTCAGGATCAATACTCACGTTATTTGGAAGAATTGTTTATGCAAATCAATCTGTGCGGCAAAAATTTCATTGAGCTGCTGGCATCGTCGGTTACCCCAAAAGAACTGGATATTATTCAGGATTATCTTAATATGATTTTTGAACGTACTTTTGCTCAAGACATGTTAGATGATATAAACCCGCTCACTGAACTGCATTACGCCGGTATTGTTGGAGCAAATCAATCCGGGAAAAAAGTGTTTCAATTTAATTTTGCCACCATAGAACGAAACAACGGAGAAGTTTTTGCGCTGGTATCGGTTTATGACATAACAGCCAGAGTAGAACTTCAGCAACGGCTGACGGAAGAAGAAAACATGCGGCATGAGGAAATGGCGTCCGTTTTTGAACTTATTCATGTAGAACCGGCGGTATTCAGTGATTTTCTTGCCGATACTGAATATGAATTTGACCGAATTGGAGAGACACTCAAAAATGATTCAATGTTGGCGCATGAAGCAGTGGTAGCAGTATATCAGTCGATTCATGCGATTAAATCGAACGCGGTGATTTTAGGACTGAATACTTTTTGTAACAAAGCGCATGAACTGGAATCAAAGCTGAAAATGCTGAGTGAACAGGAAGAAATATCTCTTACGGATATGTTCAATTTGAGCATAGAACTGGAAAAACTAACCCGTGAGAAAGAAAAATTTGAAACAACAATTCAAAAGATTAATTCGTTCAAATCCGATGCCGGAAACACCGCCGGCAGTGCCGTCAGCAGTGCCGCTGGCAATACCTGCGCTCACAGTCAGGCGTATCATGTTCTGGTTGAATCGCTGACAAAAACGGTTAATACCATCTGTAAAGATACGAATAAAAACATTCGGTTTTTAGCGGATGAAATAGAAGACGAGGCGCTTGAAAAAGGACCGCGCCGGACAATGAAAGAAGTACTCATGCAGTTGGTCAGAAATTCGGCAGTGCATGGAATAGAATCTCCGCAAGAACGGAGCGCTAAAGGAAAGCCCGAAGCAGGGACTGTGCGGCTTTCTATTAAAATGGCAAATGATATTATCCATGTTAAAATCAATGATGACGGGCGGGGATTGGACTTCAAAAAAATAGCCGAAAAGGCCCTGCAAAAAAAATTAATAAAACCTGAAGACATTCGCAATGCCGACGTATTGTTAAAGGCGATGTTTTTACCGGGATTCAGCACTGCCGAAACCGAGGGAATACATGCTGGCCGTGGCATAGGTCTTAATCTGGTGCAGGATCGGGTACGCGCTGAAAAAGGTTCCATTAAAGTTCAAACCGAACCGGAAAAGGGAACAGTATTTAATGTCCTTTTTCCAAAGTCGAAACCTTAATTTCAATAAATAATGTCCGCGACACTAAGCACCGGAAGTGCTTTGCCCTGCGCCGTAAGCGATAGTTCAACTTTTCAACCCTTCTTTTAATTTAAAGGAAGGGCAATTTGCGCCGGTAGCGCGGAACACTTCCTGAGACGGCAAGTTGCTGCATTTAATTGAGAAAATCTCACATGAACGGGGAAACGCAGTATCCCACGTTACTTTGAAGAAGGCGCATTTCAGGCAATTCGGCGGGCGGGAAGGAATTTTTATTTCGCCGGAAAAATCGCTGCTCATTCATCAATACATGGTAGTTTAACCGTGATTAACTGTCAATCTTTTTTCTTAAACGCCGATAATGAAGCGAAGGACTGTGCGCTTTGCAAAACATAACAAATATTAAGTTAAAATTTTCCGCAGATAAGTATTTTAAACTCCGCTCTATTACTGTTGGGCTGTCTGTTCTTTTTGGACTCTGCAGCATATTGATTGGATTTTCAATGTTTTCCTCATTGTTTGGAACGGGCTTTTTCCCTGTTGTTCCGGGGATGTTTTTCACCCGCTCTTTCGGGATTCTGTCCTTTTTAATTCCAGTGCATCTGGCTTATGCCGCTTTTATTCTCGCGGATTCGCGCTGGCGGCCTGATCGTATTTTCATTCTGGGCGCTTCTATCTTCCCTTTTATGACACTTGTTGGCGGGTTTTCCTTTATCCGCGATTTTGAGATACGCTCAACGCAATTTGCATTTTTGAATTTTACAGGTAAAACCGGTTTCAGCCTGTTGATTATTTTTATTACAGTAATTGAAATTCTGTTTTTGCAGGTTTTGAAGAATACGATTTTCCAAAGAGAGAACGGGCCGACAATCCGCCGCAGATACTCAAGACTGCTTCCACCTCCGAAGATAGTCAAAGAAACTGCCGCTGCTAATGAAACTGAACAGCGTAATACCGCTGTTGTTCCTTATGCGCCTGTTTCAGATTATACCGCAGAAAAAGAGATTACCGAAACCGTTCCCGAAATTATTGAAGAAACAAATGAAATTGAAGAGTTAAATGAAACTGAAGAATTAAAAGAAGTTGAAGCATTAACGGTTGTTGAAGAAGATTTTAAATCGAATAATGACGACACTGTTATACGCGCTCTTGAAGAGGCTGAACATGCGGCGGCGGTACACAGTGAACAGGTTCGCAAAAAAAACGCAAAGCACGGCAGCGCTTCGTATAAAAAATATAAGATACCAATTGAAATATTGAACGAATATCCTGACGGCGAATACTGGATTATTGATCAGGCGACTCGTGATGCCGCAATGGCGCTTAAGGAAACACTGGAAGAATTTAAGATTCAGGCGGAAGTTACAGGTATCAGAAAAGGACCTGTCATTACAATGTTTGAAATTCTTCCCGCGCCGGGCGTAAAACTTTCAAGAATTGTCGGCTTGCAGGACAACATCGCCTTGCGTCTTGCCGCTTCTTCCGTGCGCATTGTCGCTCCCATTCCGGGAAAGCACGCCGTAGGTATCGAAGTGCCTAACGCAAAGCGGAACATTGTCTCTTTCAGGGAGTTAATTGAAGGTGAACTGCAATCCGGCAAGAACATGGAGATTCCCGTTGTTATGGGAAAAGATATTTCAGGCGAGGCGCAGACAGTCGATCTTGTTCAAATGCCCCATCTTTTAATTGCGGGAGCGACAGGTTCGGGAAAATCGGTCTGCGTAAATTCGTTTATTCTTTCGATACTTTATCAGCTTCATCCTGTGGATTGCAGGCTCATTCTTATTGATCCGAAAATTGTTGAACTGAAACTTTACAATGATATTCCGCATCTGCTGACACCCGTTATTACTGAACCGAAAAAGGCGTTTCAGGCTCTTCAGTACTGTATCTACGAAATGGAGCGCCGCTACGCCTGTCTTGATTCTGTCGGAGTGCGCGATATTCGCCATTACAACAAACGTATCAAAGAGAAAAATCTCGCTCAGGAACACATGCCGTACATCGTTGTTGTGATTGACGAGTTCGCAGACCTTATGACGACAACGGGCAAGGAGCTTGAATCAACTGTCGCAAGACTTGCGGCGATGAGCCGCGCCGTAGGCATTCATCTTGTGCTTGCGACACAGCGCCCTTCGATTGATGTAATAACAGGTCTTATCAAGGCGAACATTCCCAGCCGTATTGCATTCATGGTCGCAAGCAAGACTGACAGCCGCATTATCATCGACATGGTAGGCGCTGAAAAACTTTTGGGCAAGGGCGATATGCTTTACTCAGGTGTTGTTGATCCGTTCCCAATCCGGATGCAGGGCGCTTTTATTTCCGAAGAAGAAGTTGAGGCGGTTGTTGAGTATGTAAAAACTCTCGGCGAGCCTGAATACATTGACGATGAAATTTTCTTTGAGGAAGAAGAAGAACAGCACGACCGCTCTCTTTTTTCCGACGGCGATGATCCGCTTTACGAAAAGGCGCTGGAAATTGTTTATCAGCAGGGCAAGGCAAGCGCAAGTTACATTCAGCGCAGGCTGAAAATCGGCTTTAACCGCGCGGCAAGGCTGGTAGATGAAATGGAGCATAACGGAGTAGTCGGTCCCGCTCAGGGAAGCAAACCGAGGGAACTTCTTCGGGGTATGCAGTAGATACGGGCGTATATACAAACCTGTTACACGCTAATTTTCAACCCATGCATACCATTCAAGCTGCTCTATGAAACGCTGCGGTTATCTGTATTCTATGATTTGGTAATACAAAACAAATTAAACTGCGCTGTATCCGGCTTGGATAGCTTTTATATTCATCGGGATAAATTGATGCTTGTCCTGCGGGAAAAATTTCTTCAGTATACCTTCAATGTCAGCCAGATTTAACGCATTTGTAAGTTTTGCCATAGCTCCCAGAGCTACCATATTTGCAAAAAGAACATTTCCAATCTGTTCGGCAATACCGGAAGCTTCAATCTTGACAATTTTTAAACCGCTTCGTTTAGGCTCCTCTTTCACAAGACTTGAATTTATCAGTATTAAGCCGCCGTCTTTAAGACTCTTTTCGCAAATGGGAAGCGAGTCCATGTTCATTACCAGCGCTGAGTCCGGCGTTGTAACAAGAGGGCTTGCGATTTCATCATCAGAGACAATAACACTGGCTCGGGCAACGCCGCCGCGTTTTTCAGCGCCGTAAAACGGAAAGAATGTAACGTTTTTCCCTTCCTGCATTCCGAAGTATACCCATAGCTGTCCCAAAGAGATCACTCCTTGGCCACCGAATCCTGCAAATAGACTTTTTTCCGTCATTCCCGGCCTCCTGTTACTTTTTTTCTTGGTATAACATTTATTGGGAGGCACGCCGTGTTAATATAATTCGCTACAACACGCTCACCGGTTCGCGTGCTTTCCTGGGCGCCTCCGAACCCTGCAAAAAAACTTTTCTCCGTCATTTGGCGCCTCCGCTTAAAAGATTTTTCACCTCGCCCAACGGGAAAACCGGAACCATATTTTTCTCCAGCCATTCAACTGCCTGAATTGGATCCATTGTCCAGTTGGTCGGACACGGCGATAGAATTTCTACCATTGTAAAACCAACGCCTGACATCTGCGCTTCAAACGCTTTTTTAATGTACTGCCTTGTCTTGCGAATGTTAGCTGCATTATTTACAGCGCCTCTTGCGATATAACGTGTTCCGTCCAGCGCCGCAAGAAGTTCCGCAACACGGATTGGATACCCCATTCCGGCGGCATCTGCATCCCGCCCTCTCGGAGCGGTAGTCGCTTTCTGGCCAATCAAGGTTGTCGGAGCCATCTGTCCGCCTGTCATTCCGTAAATAGCGTTATTAACAAATATTGTCGTAAACTTTTCAGCGCGGTTCGCTGCATGGATCATTTCCGCCGTCCCTATTGCCGCCATATCGCCGTCTCCCTGATAGCAGATAACAAGATGATCGGGACGAATGCGCTTAACGCCTGTCGCCGCCGCCGGAGTCCGTCCATGAGGCGGCTGCACCGAATCAAAATCAAAATACAAATCCGCCCAAATTGCGCATCCTACGGGATTGGTAATAATCGCTCTTTCCCTTATACCCATTTCATCAATAACACTGGTGATAAGCCTGTGAATTATTCCGTGTCCGCAGCCGCCGCAGTATTTTGTCTGCACCTTTTTTAAACTTTCAGGATGTCCGTATATTTTTTTCATTTCTTTAAAATTTCCTTTGCCCTTTCAAACACTTCTTCTTCAGTCGGAATAATGCCGCCGGAATGACTCAAAAGGTTAATATCGGATTTTGAACCTGCTTCATAAGCGGAAAGCTTTACATCTTCAACTAACTGCCCGAGAGACATCTCTACTGTCAGAACCGGCTTGCCGTTAGCTGCTTTACCCAGCGCTTCATACGGGAACGGCCACAGGGTAACAGGTCTGAATATACCCAGCTTAATTCCCTCTTTTTTGGCAAGCATTTGCGCGCCAAGGCACACCCTTGCGCAAGTGCCGTAAGCGACCATTACAAGATCGGCTCCGGCGCAGTTATTGTCTTCATAACGAATTTCAGCGGCCTTAATTGTCTCGTAACGCTTAAAGCGTTCTTTTGTAATGCTTTCAAGTTTTTCAGGCACAAGGTGAATTGACGTAATATGCCTCGCTTCCCTGTGCGCCGCCGCCATATTGCCGACTATCCAGTCCCTTTTCGGCGCCTCTTTTTCAGGCGGCAGAATCACCCCTTCTATCATCTGACCGATCATTCCGTCCGCAAGGACAATGACCGGAACACGGTACTTGTCCGCCAGATCAAAAGCCATATATGTATGATCCGCGCATTCCTGCACGCTCTTCGGAGCCAAAACTATACAGCGGTAATCTCCGTGTCCGCCGCCTCGTGTTGCCTGAAAATAATCGCTTTGCGCCGGAGCGATATTGCCAAGTCCCGGACCGCCCCGTACAACATTGACCATGACCAGCGGAACATCCGCTCCTGCGGCATAGGACATTCCTTCCTGCTTAAGGCTGACGCCCGGGCTGGAGGAACTTGTCATTGCCCGCGCCCCCGCGCATGAAGCGCCGTAAACCATATTGATAGCGGCAACTTCGCTTTCCGCCTGAATAAAAACTCTTCCCCGATCAAGCATATGTTTTGCCATGTAGGCGATTAATTCATTTTGCGGTGTAATGGGATACCCGAAATAAGCGCCGCAGCCCGCTCTTATTGCGGCTTCGGCAATTGCGTCGTTTCCTTTCATTAATACTTTTTCACTCATGCTTCAGCTCCTTCAAGCTCGTAAACTTCGATGCAAATATCAGGACACACTTCGAAACAATTACCGCACGCAATGCACTTTTCAGTATTTACAACTTTAGAAGGATATGAACCGGATGAATTCAATTCCGTGTCCGCCTCAAGTACTTTTACAGGACACGCGCGGATACACAGCAGACAGCCCTTGCACAATTCTCTGTCAATAATTACTTTACCTCTTTTTGCCACAGACTTTTCTCCTTGAATTTCTATGATAAATAAAAATCCTTTTTAAGCCAAGCCTTTTTTTCTTGACTCGTAAAACAGTTATTCGTAACTTATTATAATGGGAAATACTACAAGTATCCTCATTACCGCAAATGATAATGAGGATTTTAAATGTATCCATAACGCGCTTAACAGTCAAAATGATTTGAATATAATCGGTGTTGAAAACGATGAAACTAATACGATAATTAAATCTGAACGATTAAAACCTGACGTGCTGATTTTTGATTTAAAGCCGTCAGGAATAGACGGCGTTGAACTTGCTCCCATTATACACAGAAGATCGCCGTCTACAGGCATTATCATGATGTGTGATATAGATGAAAATGATTATGCAGGAAAAGCGCTCAGAGCCGGAATACTTGGTTATCTGCTGAGAAAAGCTGATATGAACAAAATACTTCCCGCCGTAAAAATTGTATCTTTAGGCGGATACTATATCAGCGCTTCAATTTTGCTCAAGGCTTTTAGTACATTAACGCTGATGAAACGGTTTCCCGGACAGTTTTTGGAAATCGGCGATAACTACCCCGCCTTTTCTTCTACGGAACGCAGTATCGTTGAATACATTGTTCAAGGGTTTTCTGATGATGAAATTGCCTTCCATCTAAATCTCAGCGCCGGAACAATAAGAAACTATATGACTGTAATCAAACGCAAGACAAAGCAGAAAAGCCGTATACGAGCTGTGATTTTTTCGCTTATACACGGTCTCGTCAGCATTGAACAAACAGGGTTATTGAATTATTGACTCTTTATTGATAATAAATTATTTGCAGAACAAACACATGAATATAATGACGCCTAACACTCCGGTTACCAAAATGTTCTGGTCTTTGAACAGAATGTTTCGTCTGCGGTTGAGCGCGCGCAAGTGCTGTGAAAAGTTGTCAAGTAATTCTTTGATTGAATTAAAATCGGTGTTCAGCATATCAATGATGTTCTGCGGCATTTTGGGATTGTTCGGCGGTCGTTTGGTTGACGTACCTTTTAACATTTTAATTATGGCTGTTCCTGTGTTTGCGCTTTTGATGTTGTTTTTTTTGGGCTTGCCATGATCTTAATCTCCTTTTGGTTTCGTTGCTGTTTGCCTATGTAAACACTATATGTAGTGCCGCCGATTTATCAGCGGCACTACGAAATTTTAGTGCCTGTCACCCGTGCTTATCATGCTCTTTGCTCTTTGCTCATTTGGGTATGTCCTTTACGACTTTGTCCATGTTGTGCTCGTTGTGTTTGGTCTTGTATATGTTCCTGCTCTTCCGGTATAGTATGCGGTATACAAAGATGTCGTGTTAGCCGCATTAATAAATGACGCATTTTCTTCATTCGTAGAAAAAGTAGTATCGTCTTTTTCAAACCGTATGCTGGTAAGGCTGGTGCAATTGACAAAAGCGAAATTCCCAATGCTGGTAACATTGTTGAAATTGCATTAAACAACAGTTGTTGGCGGTTTGCCCCTGTGTTAATTCTATATCCTGTAAGGAATTAGCGTTGCTGGTTCGGTATTCCTGAACTGCTTGGAAATTCGTGTTATCGGGTATGACATCAATTTCCGAAAAATAGGGGTTTTTGCTATGCACAACGATTTTACTTTGTTTACTAGGGTTGTTCCTTCGGGGAAAAAGGTGGTTTATTACTACGCTTATGACGAAGAGGATAACAGG
>Ga0268262_10002800_pt1 | contig 19684 bp, 18 predicted proteins | sample TergutNc150P3_FD_190354 | JGI IMG/M metagenome (GOLD analysis project Ga0268262, IMG submission 190354) | Nasutitermes corniger P3 segment gut microbial community from laboratory colony in Florida, USA - Nc150 P3 (SPAdes) (version 2) | ecosystem: Host-associated > Arthropoda: Insects >...
TACTTCGCCAACCTCTGCTCCATTTACAACTAGCTTTTGCTTTTTTATTTCGTCATAATCTTGCTTATAGTTAATGCGAATATCATACATTCCAGCTGTGGAAACATTGACGGAATTGAAAGTTAGGTCGCCCCCTTTCATTTGCACATAATCTCCGCTTATAACTGCATCACCCCCAAGGGTTGCATCTTTAGCCTGATATTGCACGGCGAAAGCGGAAATTGAAGAAACTAACACGAGAAACAAAAATAGATGTTTCATTTTACCTCACTGCGATTTTTTTAACCGAATATCCCTGTTTAACAATATAAATTCCAGCTTTTTGCGGCTTTGCACTCCCAAGAGGCTCGCCTTTTAAAGAATAGTAAGTAATTGGTTGAGAGCTAGGTGTTGGTAGCACAGAACCCAGAATTGGGGTGTTATCTTCTTCAGAGCTGGAACTGCTAGAGTCTGCGTTGCTTTCACCGCTAGAACTGCTCCCATTGCCACTGCTAGACGATACAGTGCCTGTGCTTGAACTGCTCGGAGTAGGAATAACCACACCGATAACCGTTACCGTACCGCAGACGGTCGTTAAACCCGAAGCAGAGCCACAAGTAGCATTAGCACCTATGGTATAGGCGTTGGTGGTAGAGGTTGCATTTTGTGTCCAAGAACTGTTGCCTCCTGGGCGGCCAGTCCAATTTACACTAGTTGCTTGACTGCCATTGCTGCAAGTTAAAGTTGGTTGAGCAATAGTGCCGCCTTTTTCAACAGTTGTTTGAAGACCGGTGCAACTTAGAGTAATAGAACCGCTATTTGCGCTGCTACTGCTTGCTGTGCTGGAACTGCTTGCTACACTACTGCTGCTCGCTTTGCTAGAACTGCTTGCCACGCTGGAACTGCTTGCTACACTACTGCTACTCGCTTTGCTAGAACTGCTTTGACCGCCACCAGATACAGGTACTCCGTCAATGTCGGTTTTATATTTTGAGTAAAGATTTTTCAATGCTGGTTCGGTTGTGGTGAAACTGCCAAATTTGGCTTTATCGCCCTCTGTCATTGACCAGCTCATAAGTCCGCAATAACCGTTGTTGTAGGCATATTCATAAGCAGCGGTGATTGTCATAGCTGTGCCAGACTGTATGCTGCTATATCCTGTTCCGGGTCCCCAGCTTTGAGCGGGAAATTCACCAATAAGGATTGGTCTGTCCATACCCCAAGATTTTGCATTGTTGTGGAATGGAGAACCTGAAGTTCCTATGTATTCGGGGTAGTAGTGAGCCATGTAAAAGTCTAAATAAGCCTTTGATGCAAGAGGGTCGTTGCCAGCCGCTGTTTTGAGTTTAGCATCGGAGTACCATGTTTTCATTTTGCCATATTCGTGAATTCCAGTAGAAGCCATCTTCAATGTTTTATCGTGTATCACTGCGGCTATTCTAGCGGTAAACCTCAAGATATGTTCCATTTTTACCTTTCTAGTGGACCAACCGCCTGCATCGGAGGACATACCTTCTGGTTCATTGAACACTTCCCAGCACATAATCGCTGGGTGGTTGCCAACCGCTGCTAGTATGGGCTTTAAACCCTTTTCTATATAGGTATCAAGGTTTGCAGGCACGGTTAGGAATTTTTCATTTTTGTCAAGCTGGGCTGTCGTTTTATTATCTCCTTGCAATAAATCAAAAGAGAAAAGAGTTAAAGAAACTACAATTCCCTGCTCATAAGCGGCATCCAGTACCTGCCGTATGTTGTCTATGGTTTTTGAACCGAGACCCGTCACTGCGCCGCTTGCATCAAGTTTTGGGCAGGCTTGGTTGTCGGTGTGCAACCACCATCTAACTGCGTTTCCGCCAGCTCCCTTAATCTGCTTAAAGTAGCCATTAAATTTACCGATATCAACTTGTCCATCTCCAACGTCATAAGCAAAACTGTTCCAAGCTATGTTCATTCCAGATATGAACTTTTTGTTGCCGTTAATCACAAGCCTATTGTTATCGGCATAGTCTTGAGTTGTTTGCATTGGAACAGCCGCAAAAGCATAAGAAACTAACACGAGAAACAAAAATAGATGTTTCATTATCACCTCACCACGATTTTTTTAACTGAATATCCTTGTTTAATTATATAAATGCCCGCTTTTTGCGGCTTTGCACTCCCAAGAGGTTCGCCTTTTATGGAATAGTAAGTAATTGACTGAGAGCTTTGAATTGATAGCCCTGTGCCTAGAATTGGAGTTATATCTTCTTCCTCAGAACTGGAACTACTTAGAGTTTCGTCACTGCTGGAACTGCTTGTGGCTGTGTGGCTGCTTGAACTGTTTGCAAGACTGCTAGAAGATGGCGAAGTTGCTGTGCTAGAACTGCTCGCTTTGGAACTAGATGAAGCTGCTGTGCTAGAACTGCTTGCTTTGGAACTAGATGAAGCTGCTGTGCTAGAACTGCTTGCTTTGGAACTAGACGAAACTGCAACACTTGAACTGCTGGGTTTGGCACTGCTGCTAGAAGATGGTACTATGCTGGAAGAACTGTTGGAACCTGGCTTGCCCCAGTCGGATTGTGGAATTAGGTTTACAAGTTCGTTATACGCGGCTTTTTTAGCACCAGAAGCATTAAAGAGCAAGGGCTTTCTGGCTTTGCGCCAAGACTGGTCGTCTTGAATGCCCCAAACAACCACAGCCGTAATAGCACTGCCGCCATTGGTGAGAATCTGGTTCATTATGTTTTTATAGTATGTTGCCTGTCCGGTAAAGTAGCTTTCATTGCCATCATTAATAGTTGCATCTAGTTCAGATACATGAATTTCAACACCTAAATTCTTGTAAATTGTTATAGCCTGTCCATAAAGCGTTGGGCTAGGGTAGGGGTCGCTTCCTGTTCTAACGTCAAGGTGAGACTGCATTCCCATTCCATCTAAAAGCCCTTTTTGTTTGAGAGGCTTTACTATTGAGTTGGCAATATAATCTCTTTTTGCCTGAATATATTCGTTGTAGTCGTTATAGAATAATTTGGTGGTTGCTGGGGCGTATTTGCGAGCATAAGTAAAGGCTTTTTCTATAAAGGAATTATCTTTATAGACTTGAACCCACATGGATTTGCCATCACCATTACCCGCTGTTCTAGGACCGCCGCTTTCGCTGGAGGCTTCGTTCACAACATCGTAGGCGTAAAGGTTCAAGTTTGGGTAACTGCTTTTAATTAGGGCAAACATATTTTTTATATAGCTTTCCATGCGTTTGTCCATAACAGCCGCGCTTACCACTGCACCGCTGCTGGTAAAACCTGTTCTGAAAAACCATTCTGGAGTTTGGCTGTGCCACACAAGTGTATGCCCACGAACTGGAATTTTGTTATCTTGGCAGAATTGCAAAATGGCTTTTGCTCCGTTATTCAATTGAACCTTCACATTGTCATCTGTAGAACCGCTTGCAACTATGGTGGCATCTGGTTTTAACTCGTTTTCTGGAGTTATGCTGTTGAATTCTCTTAGCACTATAGTCTTCATAGCGGCGTTATTCACCGTGCTTCCATTCAGTATATTGCCGAACTTGAACTTGCTCGAATATACGTCTTTAAGCCCTGCAGTTGTTTGAGCAAAAGAAGTTGCAGAGGCAACCGCGACTAAGAGAAACACTATATTAATTTTCACGGCATACCTCTGGTTTTTATTTCAATACAAATCTAATGCTTTTCGTTCCGTGTGCTTTGGCAAAATATACCCCGTTTGGTAGAGATAATTTAACCGTTTGTGAACTAGAAACATTCAAACTTGTAACTTTATTTCCTCTTAGGTCAAAAATTTCCACAATCGAGGGTGAACTTATTTCTATGCGCAAAGATTTATCTCTAAGCGGTTGAACGGAGAAATGAGTTACAGGAGTTAGGTTTCCTAAAATTGGTGTTGGGTCTTCGTCACTGGAACTGCTAGTCGGGTTTCCTGTGTCAGAGCTACTTGATGTAGTTGTCGCTGCGCCAGAACTGCTGATTGCACCGTTTATTGCATTGGAACTGGAAGAGGTACCCGCCACTGCTCCGCTTGAACTGCTTGCCTTGGAACTAGATGAACCCGCTTTGCTTGAACTAGAACTGCTCGCTTTGGAGCTAGACGAACCTGTTGCCGCTGCTGCGCTTGAACTGCTAGAAGTTGTTGTTATTCCTACTATGTAAATGAGTTTGACATTACTTATAATGACACGGGTTCCAGCCGTTCCAGTACCTCCTACGTTAAACGATAGCTGAACATTCGGGTCGCTTGGCTCTGTCATTTCAAATTCAAGTGTATAAGTTTGATCCGTATTGGTCAATGTAAAAACCTTTTCGGCGTATGTACCCCACGGGTCATTGCTCTGCTGCAAACCAACCTCAAGATTTCTTCCCGCCCCTGCCGAAGCTGTAAATGTGAGGCGATATTTCATACCTTTCTCAAGATTTATTCCCTGCTGAATGAGTTGAGGCTGGTACGATTTTTCGCCGGGGGTAGTGATATTTAATGTAACCTTATTGCCACTTACACTGTTTGTACCAGCAGAATTGCCATAATGTTCACCAGTATTCCAACTCCAGTTTGAAGAAAGGCTGGTACCGGGGAAGTTACCGTCCGTAACCAAGTTTGTGGTGCCGTCTGCTGTTAGAGCAAATTTTGCTGTAATATTTTTGTTTGCGTTCATTGTAACGCTTAGTGGGTTTGTTGTACCTGTAGCGTCTCCGCTCCAACCATCAAATTTCCAACCTGTTTTTGCAGTAGCGGTAACTTGAACGCTTGTGCCAGGACTGTAACTTGTACTGTTTGGACTGCGGGCTATAGTGCCGCCATCTGTTGGAGAAGCAGTGGCAGTCAGAGTGAAATTGCCTGCGGGGACTGAACCGCGAGCTTGTTCTTCTTGAGAAAATTTTAAGTATGTAAGATCAACCGAACCCGTGCCTCCACCAGCTTCAACGAGAAATTTACTCTCGTACATATTGCCTAGTATCAGATTCAATCCCTCCCATTTCTTAAAGTGTTCTGTAACAGAATAAGTTCCACATTGGCGAGCACTTGAACCCATGCCTTGACGGATGCTGAAGTACTGCGTAAAAGTTTTGTCTCCGTCAATTGATGGCTTGTTTTGTCTTATATTGGTTATAACATAATAGGTTCCACCGTCAAGAGTATATTCGCCCACCTTTGACCCACCTGTTGTGTTTGTACCAAGCTGCCCGCTACCAAACCAATCGTCAATGATGTAATATTCAATAAGTTTTCTGTCGTTATTAGATGCCGAAGGATTCCGTGCCCAGCCATAAATTCCTATGTACGAATAGTTACCGCCGCTGCCTGTTTTCTTGCCTTTGTAGTTGAAATCCACATAAATGTTTTTGTATGCTGTATAGGCTTGTCCGTTGCCCCAATAATAGCCAACGCGACCTAAATAATCATTAGGGTTTGCCCACTCAGCCTTGAACGCCGCGCCACCGCCCTTGTCTGCGCCGTACCACGAAAGTTTGTTATTGCCAGTTTGCCCGCCGTCAGTCCACATTTCATAATGGATTTTTGTGGTGCCAGAACCGTTCAGATCGCCCATGCCATTACTGGTGATAGTCTTGGACGGGTTTGAGAGTGCCGTAGTCTGCGCACATGGGTCAATAGTCTGCGCAAAAAGCGGCGTAGCAAAAGCAATTGCAAGAGATAGAGCAATGGTGAGTTTTTTCAAGGTGAACCTCCGTTTTATTTCAACACAAATCTAATGCTTTTCATTCCGTGAACTTTGGCAAAATATATCCCGTTTGGCGAGGATAATTTAACCGTTTGCTGCGTGCTGGAAACATTAAATTTTTCCACTTTATTTCCTTTTAGGTCAAAGATTTCTACAACCGCGGGAGAGCTTATTTCTATGCGCAAAGCTTTGCCGCTTTGTGGTTGAATGGAGAAATAAGTTACGGGAGTGCGGTTCCTTAAAATAGGAGTTGGATCTTCTTCGCTGGAACTAGAAACTTCTTCTGCGCCTGAACTGCTTGTGCCGCTTTCATGGGAACTGGAGGAACCAGAACCGTCCGCCACGCTAGAACTGCTTGCTCTGGAGCTGGAAGATGCTCTGGAACTAGAAGAACTAGAAGGAGCTGCTACACTAGAACTGCTGGGCCTGGAACTAGACGAAGCTGCAACGCTTGAACTGCTGGGCCTGGAACTAGACGAAGCTGCAACGCTTGAACTGCTGGGTCTGGAACTAGACGAAGCTGCAACGCTAGAGCTGCTTGGTTTGGAACTGGAAGAAGGAACTGCCGAACTGGAACTCGGAGTTGTAGTTGTGCCGCCGCAAGCACCAGTTACCTGCGACATTTTTCCATATCTGTAATCTATGGTTCCTGTGCCGCCGCCAGCTTCAACCGTGATGCTTGCCTCGTACATATTGCCCATAGACATGCCAAATTCAGCCCATTTTTTGAAATGTTCTGTAACAGAAATTGTTCCGCATGTGCGGCGACTTGTGCGAACACTAAAGAATTGTTTGAATGTTTCGGTTCCGTTTATTGACGGTTTGTTATCCCTTTGATTTTGATAAACATTGTAAGTTCCCCCATCTACAGTAAAACTACCTTTTTTAGTAAAACCGCTTCCACCACCCTTTATTTGCCCTTCAATATCTCCAATACCTCTATTATCGCCCCACCAATCATCAACGATGTAATATTCTATAGTTGGGTTTTTTGTCCAACCATAAACGCCTATATAGTTGTAACCACCTGCGCTTCCAGTTTTTACATAGTTGTAATCTGCGCATATATTGTTGTATGAGGTGAATTTTTGACCATTTCCCCAATAATAACCCACACGGGCTAAAAAGTCTCCGGCATTACCCCAGTTAGCCTTAAACGCAGAACCTCCGCCCGGATCTCCATAAGCGGTCATGCTCATGGTTCCTTTGCCATCTGCCCAAAGTTCAGCAGAAAAACTACCTACGGATTGCCGCCCATTGGAACTCAGCGTTTTTGAGTTAGTTCCTGCGCTTAATTGGGTGTTAGGATGCGGGCAAGTTTGCGACCAAGCTGGCACGGCAAAGGTTATTGCAAGGCATAAAGTAATGGCGAGCTTTCTCATATAGCGACCCCCTTTTGAAACTATTCCAACTTATAATATACATTCTTTTTACAAAAAAAGGACAAAAATTTAATTATTGGCAATTATTTCACCACTACTTTCTGCGTTTGCCAGTTTTTAGCTTGTTTAATCACATAAATACCGCTAGGAACAGACAATTTAACTGTACTGGAACCACTGGAAACTTGAATTTTTTGAGCCAAATTTCCTCTTATATCGTATAGATAAATTGTAGTGCTGGCATTGCTTTCAATTCTAAGCATTTTGTTGCCTAAAGAATGAACTGAGAATTTTGCCAAGGAAATGGGGTTGCGTATTTTGGTGGTTGGAGGCTCTGCCGTTGCTAAATAAATGAGCTTAACATCGCTTATTTTAACGCTTGTGTTAGTCATTCCTGTGCCACCAACGTTAAACGATAACTGTACATTCGGGTCGCTTTCGCTCATCTCAAACTCAAGCTCATATTCCTGTTCCGAAGCAGTTAATTGAAAAACTGAATCTTTATAAGTGCCCCATGGATCGGCACTTTGCTGAAAACCAACTTCAAGGGTTCTAGCAGCCCCAGCCGAAGCTGTGAATGTTAGGCGATATTTCATGCCCTTTTCAAGAGCTATTCCCTGTTGAATTAGCTGCGGCATATATGATTTTTCGCCAGCGTTTGTGATGTTTAAGGTAATTTTGCCACCGCTTACGCTATTGGTGCCTTGAGAATTGCCGTAATGTTCGCCAATATTCCATTTCCAAGAGTCGCTTAGGCTTGTGCCTGAAAAATTACCGTCTTTAACTATATTGGTTGTGCCATCGCTTGTAGGTAAAAACAATGCCGTAGCAACTTTATTTTTATCCACAGTTACAGAGGTAGATGCTTCTGTTCCAGTTACGTCGCCGCTCCAACCTACAAATGCCCAGCCTTCGTTTGCTGTGGCAGAAATATTTACGCTTGAACCAGAAGCGTAAGATGCGTTATCGGGAGTTTTGGCTACCGTGCCGCCCTCTAACGGGGAGGCTTTGACAATAAGTTTAAAATTGCCAGCCGGAGTGCCAGGGTTGCTGCCATCGCCCCATTCCGATTGCGGTATAAGTTTGGCAAGAGAGTCGTAAGCGGGCTTTTTAGTGATAGTTTCGCCACTGCCGGTAAACAATATGGGATATTTGCTGTTGCGCCAAGATTGGTCGTCTCTAACGCCCCAAACAACAACCGCTTTAACTGCATCTCCGCCGTTATCTATAATTGCTTTCATTATATTTTTGTATTTAGTAGCTTGGCTAACAAAATCAGAACTGCTATTGCTGTTTATTGTTAAATCTAATTCTGTTATTTGAATATCAAGACCCGTTTCTTTGAATTTTTTTATAGCATTTGTGTATGTACTGACATCTGGGTAACCCGTATCTAAATGAGACTGCATACCTATGCCGTCTATATTGCCTTGCGCTTTAATTTTCATTGCCAAATCATAAATATTGGTAGTTTTTGCGGAAATATACTCATTGTAATCGTTGTAATACAATTTACAAGTAGGAGGAGCAAATTCCCTTGCATATTTAAACGCATTTTGAATAAATGAATCGTTGTTGTAAATTTGAGTCCATTTGGAATCGCCACCTGTATCGCCGCTTGCTTTGCGTAAGCTGCCGCCGTCATTTGTAAAAGCTTCGTTGACAACATCGTAGGCATAGAGATTTAAGTTGGGATACTGGGTTTTTATTGCAGCAAATAGATTTTTTATATAGCTTCTCATGCGCTTGTTCATGGTGGCGGTGTCTGCGAGTGATCCATTGTCGCTTAGATTTTGGTTGAAAAACCAATTTGGGGTTTGGTTATGCCACACAAGTGTATGCCCGCGCACCGGAATATTGTTATCTTCGCAAAATTTCAGAATACTTGCGGCTCGGCTCAAATCAACTTTTATATCGTCATTTGTGGAACCGTCCTTTTTCATGGTGGCATCGGGCTTTAGTTCGTTTTCGGGAGTGATGCTGTTGAATTCTTTAAGCACCAAATTTTTTGTGGCTTGGCTGTTCATGGTAGTTTGGCTAAGTATTGAGCCTAAGAGAAAATGGTTTGCGTAAATATCTTTGAGTACCGCATTTTGAGCTTGTATAACTGTTGCCAAGCACAAAATCCAAATGAGTTTTTTCATTGAAAACCTCGGGTAAAACTTATTCCAATATATAAATATATACTCTTTTTACAAAAAAACACAAAAAAATTCAAGAAATAAGCCTTTTTTCTAGAAATCCCAAGCCTTCGCCAAAGGATACCTGCTATTTTGAGTACTTATAGCTCATAAGCGAGTTGCTTTCAATAAGAGAAAATATATTTGCAAATACCAACGCCCAAGCCCAATCCTTGTCATTTGAGAGTGCCCCGCCGTCTAGCTCTATAAAGGGAGCTGGCATAGAATGCCAAGAATCCTCAAAATGAAAGGAACGGAAACATAGTTCCATAGTTCGCAATGTTTCCACCTCGTAATTAGCAGAGGGCATTGAAATGCTATTGTATTCCAAATAGCTTGCATAGTCTTTCGGAGTATCTGAATTTTTTCTAGCGTAATCTGCAAGTAAAGATAAAGCGGATTTCCAAGCAAACACAATGCTTGCGGAGTAATATCCCACAGAACTGTCTTTTTGTCCGTAATTGACTACAAATAACGGTCTTTTTAGCAGAGCCACAAGCAGTAGTCCTGCCTGCTTATGTCGGTCTATATTTCTACAATCTTTACCCAGCTTTGAAAACAGATGTTTTTCGCCGTTGTCAATCAGTGCGATTACGCTGTTCCAATACTCCGTTTTGGTCGGTTTTTGTTTTGAATCACTGGAATAAACTTCAATTGCAGAGTAGCTGTCCTTGATTTCGTTTATAAATGGATATAAAGCCGTAATTAACGTTTTAAAAGATTCTTTATTCAAAACTGCCCTACCTTATTGTCACTTAATTTTGGTGTGCGGAATTTCAAGGTTGTAAAATTGTGGTCGGAATTACGGGGCTTCATAAATTCCCGATATTCCGCATAGTCCTTGACCTTATGCGATAAGAAACTGGCGAGAGTTTCCTTTTTTGCTCTTTTTTCCATAGTGTGCCTCCCGTGGGTCTTATAAAAAGATAGTAATTTTTTTACTATATTACCCGTTAAATATGACGGCAAAACAATTAAATGGCGCTCAGGTTCTCATAGAGTGCCTCAAAAGAGAGGAGGTAGATACCATTTTTGGCTACCCAGGCGGGAATGTTATCCCAATTTTTGATGCGATTTTGGACTCAGACATAAAACTGATTCTAACTCGCCACGAACAAGGCGCAACACACGCCGCAGACGGATATGCCAGGGCAACTGGAAAAACTGGTGTTGTTTTGGTAACTAGCGGTCCCGGCGCAACAAATACGCTAACCGGCATTTACACCGCCTATATGGACTCCATACCTTTGGTTGTCATAACTGGGCAAACTATATGCCCTGTGCTTGGAACAGATGCGTTTCAGGAAAGCGATATAAGCGGTATGAGTTTTGCCACCGTTAAACATTCATATTTGGTTAAAAATGCAAGCGATTTACCAAAAGTGGTGAAAGAGGCTTTTCACATTGCACATTCCGGCAGGCAAGGACCTGTTTTAATTGATTTGCCAAAAGATATAAGCGCAGGAGCTTGCATCGCAGATTTTGTTGATAGCGTGGATTTGCCAGGCTACAAAATACCCGGCAGGGCAGAGCAAGAGTCCATTGAACAAGCCGTGAGCACAATCAAAAAATCCAAAAAACCGCTGATTTTGGCGGGTCATGGAGCCGCTATAAGCGGGGCTAGCAGAGCGGTTAAAGAATTAGCAGAAAAACTTGGCGCCCCAGTTAGTTCAACATTGCTTGGGCTTGGCACATTTCCCGCAAGCCACGAACTTTCGCTTGGAATGACCGGCATGCACGGAACCGTTGCAGCAAACAAAGCCATTCACGAATGTGATTTGCTCATAAGCATAGGTGCGCGTTTTGACGACCGCATAACCGCAAAGCTCTCTGAATTTGCAAAGCAATGCGAGGTTGTACACATAGATATAGACCAAGCGGAATACGGGAAAATAATAACACCGCGGCATTTCTTGCACGGAGATGCAAAAATTATTTTGGAGCAGCTATTGCCTTTGGTGGGAAAATTGGATTCTGCGGAGTGGTTAAAAACCATCAATTCTTGGAAAAACAAATATCCTATGCACTATCCTAAACACGGAGGTTTGCGTGTTCAGCATATTGTTCAAACTCTTTACGAGGTTACAAACGGAAAAGCTATAATTGTGACCGATGTGGGGCAGCATCAGCTTTGGACTGCGCAATTTTTCAAGTGCGATTATCCAGGTCAGTTTTTAACCTCTGGCGGAGCTGGCACTATGGGCTATGGGTTTCCGGCTTCCATTGGGGCAGCCCTTGGCAACAAAACGGGATTTCCCGTTTGCGCGGTTTTGGGCGATGGCGGTTTTCAAATGACTCTTTGCGAACTTTCAACCGCTTATGTGAATAAATTGCCCATTAAAATTTTTGTTATGGACAACCGCTTTTTGGGAATGGTTCGCCAGTGGCAAGATATGTTCTGGAACAAACGCTATTCGGGCGTTTCTCTGGAAGGCAACCCAGATTTTGTGAAACTCGCAAAAGCCTACGGCATAGAAGCCTTTTGCATCAGTCGCAATGCAGATGCAAAACGGACAATAGAAAAGGCTATGGAATACAATGAAGGTCCGGTTTTGATCCATTGTGAGTGCGAACAAGAAGATAACGTGTTCCCCATGATTCCTCCGGGGGCATCTGTGGACGATATTATAATAGAACCTCCAAAAGAGGTTTTGGAAAAACCAACAGGAGGCACTTGATATGTTCCCAGCGCACTCCATAAGCATTTTAGTTTCCAACAAACCCGGAGCCTTGGTTCGCATAGCTCTTGTGTTTTCAAGGCGTGGCTACAATATAGACAGCCTTGTTGTTTCGCCAACAATAGATACCTCGGTTAGCCGCATGAACATAGTGGCACACGGCAATCCAGAAATTTTGGCTCAGATAATTCAGCAGCTAGAGAAATTGGTCGATGTTATACAGGCAAAAGACCACACCAGGCAGAATGTGGTTGCAAAAGAACTTGTCCTTTTGAAAATACGTTGCAAGGCAGAGGAGAGGGCAGAACTCCTCCAGATATGCAACCATTTCAAAGCTCATACTGTGGATATGACCGAAGTTTCTATGATAGTTCAATTAACCGGAAGTTCCGAAAAAATAGATTCCATGGTTTCTCTTTGCAAAAAATTTGAGATAGTGGAATTTGTTCGCACGGGCAAAATAATAATGATGCGAGGAGAGAACAAAACCTAATGCTGATTCAATACCTTTTTGATTTAACCTCAAATCCAATTTTTGATAGCCGCTTTTTCAGAGCGGGTCTTTCTGCGATACTTGCCGCACTTTTGGTATTTTTAACAATGCCGCATTATATGGCCTTTTTAAAAAAAATAGGTGCAACGGCAGATTTCAAAGAAAATGCACCGCCCATTATGGGAGGTTTGCTACTCGTGATTATAGTTGTTGTTGTGTCTTGCATAACGGCTATCTTCAACGGCTACACAATAGCCGCGTTATCTATTTTAGTACTTTATTCAGTGGTAGGTGCAATAGATGATATTGCAAAAATACGCACAAAAAGACTAGTGGATTCTGGCAAAATATCAAAAAAGGATTACGAGGAAAAGGCCAATGGCATTAGCTCAACAGTGAGAATATCCCTCTATTTTCTGTTCAGTTTTGTTATAGCCGTATTTTGCTATAAATTTATACCAGATTTGACAGGCGAACTTTACGTGCCTTTTATAAATCCAAAAAGCTGGTACCCTCATTTACCAAATTGGTTGTTCATTTTGTTCATAACATTTGTTGTGGCATCTAGCGCAAATGGAGCAAATTTCACAGATGGCATAGATAGCCTTGTGAGCATTCCGCTCATAACAGGAATGTTCTTTGTGGGTGTGGTGGCTTATGTTAGTGGAAATGCGATTTTCAGTGATTATCTGCATATTCCTTATTTGAAGGGTTGCGATGAATTGTTTCCTATAGCGATGGCTTCCATAGGAGCTTTGCTCGCTTATCTTTGGTATAACAGCCCGCCTGCCGAAATTTATATGGGCGATGCTGGCTCAATAGGTTTTGGGGCCTTGCTCGGCATAATGTTTATACTTGTGCAGGCAGCTCTGTTTTTGCCCATTGTTGGCGTGATAATTTTGGTAGAGGCCTTGTCTGTGGCTATGCAAATAGGGCATTTTAAGCTGAATAAAAAAATGCGTGGCTGGGACTATGCAGATAAACATAGGCTGTTTTTGCGTGCTCCAATACATCATCATTTTCAGTTAAAATGGAAGGGACGTTTTGGCGATTCAAAGCCACTTGTGAATGCCAAAATTGCCTGGCGAATGCACCTCATATCTTTCTTTGCTCTTATAGTAGGTTTAATAGTGTTTTTTGGGCGTAGATGACAAATGAAACTGGCAGTTGCTCTAAAGCACGAACTTGGCAAAACAGATGCTCCAAGAGTAGTAGCTTCTGGCAGAGGCTCTTTTGCAGAACGCATAATAGAAAAAGCTGTGAAAAACGAGGTTCCAATACACAAAGATGATAATTTGGCAAGCCTACTTTCAAATGTTTCTGTTCCTTCTTTTATACCTGAAGAACTTTTTGAAGCTGTAGCCAGAGTTTTGGCATTTGTGTATAGAATAAATGATAAAATACCTAGTTAGCATTTAATTTACTATATTACCATTCATAATGCCCTCATCTGAAAATAGTTTCCTTATTGAATTTCCCGCCGATAGGGAGTATATTCCTTTTGTTCAGGACTTTTTCAAAGATTATCTCAAAAGCCATAGTTTTAACAAAGAATTTTCAGAGCGTGCGGCAGTAGAGTCTTTATTTTGGTTTGATTCAGTTATTTCAAAAGAAAAATTTTTGCACGCTTTGCCAGTAATTTCTTTTAACTGTAGAATTTCCGAAAACGTTATTTCTGTGGAAATACTGACAACTGATAAAAAAGAATTCATAACATCTTTAAGTCCGCAAAAATTGGAGGCCTAAAAATGACTCTCTCCAACACTGCAGATTTTTTATTAGAAGGTTTAACAGTTTGTTCTATGGAATCTGGAATTACCATTATAAGCGTTACCAGCTCTTTGGATATTCCAGCCATTGTTCCTTTCAAAGCTGCAGTTGACAAATGTATAGACAACGGCAATATGTTTATAGTGGTCAATTTGGAGAATGTCAATTTTATAGACTCTCCATTCGTGGGTACCCTTATGGGTTGCCGCAAAATGCTCCAGCAAAGAGGCGGCGATTTGGCTATATGTTCCGTATCCCAATTTTTGCAAGATAGGCTGTCCATAATGGGGCTAGACAGAGTATTCCATTTTTATTCAACTCCTGAAGCGGCATCTTCTGATTTTCATTTTTTGAATTCAAGGGAATTATTTTCGTTTAACCTTCCCTTGGATAGAACTTGCGTTACCATTTTGAGAAGGTTTATTTGCGCAGTGCTTGCAAAAAAAGGTTTTAAGCCCAAGTTGATTTTCCACATAGAAACCATAATTGACGAGTTGTCTAACAATGCTGTTGATTATTCAGATTTGGATAGCAAGAATTTTTCGCTTAGCATTTCCATAAGTCGCAAAAAAATTATTCTGATTGTTAAAAATTCACATGGCAAATTGAGCAAGTCAGAGATGGACTCGCTTTTTAGCAAATATCAAAACCCTGAAATAGATGCGGATTCTCCAAGAGGTAGGGGAATACCCTTAATAAAAATGCTTTCTAACGCTGTTAGTTTAGATTTTAGCCAAACAGAAATAATTGTCCAAGTAACAAAAATCGTTGAGGTATAAAATGCTTGAAGACACAATCCAGATAACTTCTTCACCCATCGCAGAGAAACCCGACTGTTTCTTATTAACGTTGGAAGGAGATTTAGATAGCTCAAATGCGCAAGACATAATAAAATATGTGCAGGGATTATCTAAAAATGGCTTGGTACATTTAGTGGCAGATTTTTCAAAATTGCGCTACATAAACAGCACAGGGCTGGGCGCAATACTGAGAATATCAAAAATGCTCATATCAAGGGAAGGCTCTTTTAGAATAGCAAGTCCAAATGAAAGTGTTTTTGAAATTATTGAGATTGTTGGAGCCAACAAATTACTCAATGTTTATCAAACTATGGAAGAGGCTTTAGAATCATTAAAGAAATAGGAGGTTTTTATGCGTAGTATCTCTACAATTTTTGTTATTGCGGTTTCATCTTTTGTCTTGTTTGGTTGCAGTTCAGCACCACAAGATAAAACTATAGCTAAAATAGGTAACACAGCACTGTTTACCTCTGATGCTGAATTTTTAGCTTCTATAAAACCAGAAGCTTATCGCGATAAAAAATCTATAGCTGCAGATTTGCAACAAACGGCAGAAACAAGGAGAACGGCAGAGGTTGCGCGTCTTATGTTTGCAGCAGAGCAAAATTCCATTCAAAAAAACCTAGCCGAAGAAGAAAATTCAAGGCTTGCTCAAGTATATTCCTTTTTCTACTTGCAGGCAAATTTAGGGCACACAAACAAAGCTCTCTTAGATTTTTACAAAAAGAACAAAGGGCGTTATGCAGATTCTTCCATGCTTTCTGACGATATGCCGATTGTGAGTTTTCGCGAAAAACTGGCTGCAGATTTGTTTCTGACAGAAAATCTTTCACTCGCAGCCTTGGTTAACGATTCCAACAAAGCTTCCATTATAGACAGTTGCCAACGCGCAATAGTTAGCTCAGAAGTTGATAGGCTAAAAAAAGCATATAATGTTGAGCTTGTAAAAATAGAACCACCAGGCGCAGAAGATTACTACAAAGCTAACCCAGATGAATTCCAAACAAAAACAGGGTACAAATTGTTAATGTTTTCTGACAAGGATTCTTCCTTTTTGGCAAGCAAAATAAAAGGCATTTCCACAAGGGATGAATTTGCCAAAATTGCCACTGAGTTGCCACTTGCCAAACAAGGGCATGCCATTATTGGCATTGGAATGCTCCCTGCTCTTGACGGAGAAATTTCAAACCTAGGAGCAAAGAAATTCACCAGCATTTTGCGTGCGCCAGATACTCAGGCATATTATGTGTTTTACATAGATTCTATTATAGCACCTCAATTAAAACCGTGGGACAGAGCTAAAAATCTCACAAAATCCATATTAGAGGGCAAAGGTGATTTTCCATTAGATTCTTCGGTTGTGCTCGCCACTATCAATGGCAAGCCTTTTGTAACCGAAAAAGAAGTTTTGGAATTGCAAGCAAAAATTCCACCTCAAAGACGCGCATATTTCCGCAGAGAAATAGCCCTTAACAACATATTAGAAAGAAACCTATATGCAAAAGCAGCCAAAGAAAAGGGACTGGATAAATCTTATGAATACATTGCATGGACTAGGCAATTAACCGACCAAGCTTATGCGCGAATTTTAATGGATTCTCTTTTAACCAACACGCTGGGTGTTCCAGAAGATTCTCTAAAAGCGGCTTATGAAGCAGAAAAAGATTCATTGTTTTCGCAAAAAAGTTATGAAGATTCCAAGCTGGATATAGCGGTTTGGCTTCGCATTCCCGATATATCTTACAAAAGAGAATTTGCACTCAATAAACAATATTATGGGGGAGCTGATAAATGGGAGAGCATTAAAAGAACGCTCTATAAAAACATAAGATACAGAGAATTTTCTGGAATTCAAGAAAGGGAATTGGCCAATTTGCATAAAGCAGTTCCTGTTACCGTTGTGGATACCACTTGGGGTTTAGAATTTGCGGCAAGCGATTTTTCGGGTCTCGTGGCGCAGGCAAAAGCTCAATACGATAGCCGTGATTTGCAAAAGGCAAAATCTCTTTGGGAAAAAGTAAGGGTTTTGTTCCCGCAAAACGATTCCGCACAAAAAACGGCCTCTTTTGAGCTTGCCAATATTTACCAAGAACTCGGCTTATACTCTGTATCTGTAAACGAATATAAGGCCATAACAGAACTTTGGGCAAATGATCCAGAAGTTTACAAGGCTTATTTTATGCAGGGTTTTGTGCTAAGCGAATACGAAAAGAAAGATTCTCTCGCATTGCTCGCTTTTGAAGAATTGCTAAAAAAATTCCCGAACAGCGAACTTTCTGGCGATGCTAAAATAATGGTAGAAAACATAAAAAGTGGCGGTAAAGTTTTTGAAGATTTGATAAAAAAAATTGAAAATTCTCCCGAAGAATAAATGCGGCAAATAACTTTTCCCAATTGGCTTGTTTGGATAGACAAAAACTTTAAAGATTTGTCTATACCCAAGCTACCTATTGTTTTAACAATAATACAGGTTCTTGGTTTTTTATTAGCTATGGGAAAACCGGAATTTATCGATAAACTATATCTAACTCCAAAGATTATTTTAGAACATGGAGAGATATGGAGAATTTTCACTTTTATAGCTGCTCCACTTGCGAGCAATATTCTGGTACTTTTTGTTCTTTGGTTTTTTTATGATGTTATGGTTTTGCTCGAAGATACTTGGGGTTCAATGTTTTTAACGGTTTATTTTTTGATTGCTTGGTTAAGCACGATTTTTGCAGCGTTTTTGACCAATACCCCAGTTAAAACTTTCGCCACTATGGAATGTTCTTTCTTTTTTGCGCTTGCAACGCTTAATCCAAATAAGGAACTGCATCTGTTTTTTATATTGCCCATAGCCTTTAAATGGATGGCACTTTTTATTGCAGGAATTTTGCTTATTGTTCCTTTGTTCTTAGATTCTTACAACGAGCAGATTTACGTGATTTTGGTATTTGTAAATTACCTGCTCTTTTTCGGAAAAGACTATTGGTTGCGGTTTAAAAAAGAATTGGATAAAAGGAAAAGCAAGCATTAGTTATTCTTTGCCAACTATTATCAATCCCAGACTCATAGGCTCGCCTTTGAAGTTCAGGTAGCTTTCCAAAAAAAGCCTTGAAGAAAGCGGTGTTATGCGCAAATCCAGCATTGTACCGCCGCTGTGAATGCTTTTTTTGCCATAAGCAAAGAACAAGAATTTTTTTCTTTCATATTCAAGACGATTATCGTAAATATTCCAGTTCCAAAATGTTTTGCCGTCCACGCTTTGGCTATACTCGCACACATTGCTTGAATTGCATTCAAATGTGGCAGTTTCACTGTATTTTTTGTTCCACTCTCTGTTAAAAGCGCAGCTTTGCAAGTTTTTTTTGTAAAAGGCTTCACTTATGGTTGATATATCCATTTCAATTTCTTTAACTTGTTGCCAAACATCTAAAAGAATAAGATAAGCCTCTATGTCGCTTGGGCACTGGCCGTCTTTTTCAACGCTGTTGTGAGCCTTTAACAATTTCATTTGAAAATCTGGAGAAATTATATCTGGAATTTTGCTTCTTTCAATTTCCTGAAGAATTTTTTTGGGAGGAATAACAATGGTTTTTCCTAGCGAATCGCTTATTGCATAGCCAATGCTATCCCTAATGAGTTCTATGCACTGCTGAACGTGTATGCCGGCTGTGTTTGAACTTCCAGACACAAAGTCTATTCCTATATTTACGTTCCAGTTTTCTGCACTTGTTGTTTTTGAAAAATCGCAATATGATTCTTCTCTTATGCCATCTATGTAAATTATGTTCACTTTCAATTTTGTGCTAATATTTTTTTCTTTGCGCAAATTCTCTAGGCTCCATAAATTTGGATTTGAGGCAAGAAGCTCTGCTAAAGCCATATCACCGTTGAGAGCTGGCAAAAGAGAATCTGCTCTTGAATTTTTTTCAAGCATTAGAGGCGAATAGCTTGTTTTGATATCTGGATTATTGAATATAATTCTCTTGCTCATATCGCGGCTAATAATTTGCGGAGAAGCCGCAAACAAAAACGAAGCTAATACAAGAAGCAAACGAAGCATAGCAAGAATTTAGTAAAGTGGCTAGTGGTTTTCTATATTTCTATTATGCGCTATATAATTCTATTTCTCGCTTTTGCATCTTTTTCTTTTGCTCAGCCTTTGACACTGGGTAAACCTAATAACGAAGAAACTATGCATTCTCCATGGCTCAATATGGGTTTTGGTATTGGCATTCTAAGTCCAACTACGGCCGAATTCAAAGAGCAAAAAAAGGCTTTTGTAAATCCCGCTTTCTTAATAGGCTTTCAGTTCGCAGAGCTATCGGCTTTAACCTTTGAATTTGATTTTACAGTTCCAAAAGGTGGAGTAGGTGCATGGTTTGGTTTTGAGCAACAGTTTATTCAAAGAGAAATTACTCCCTTTGTTGAAGCTCAAATAGGAGCCAGAGATCCAGGCAAAAGCGATGTTGGAGTGGCTGGTAGCTTGAACGGTGGTGTTATATTTTTCCGAGAAAGTCAGATCCGCGTACGCTTAAAAGGTGGTTATGAGTGCATATTCAATAAAAACAATGATATGGCTTGGAGTGCGGAAGGCGGCGTTCTATTTGCTATTGGCAGGGCAGGACTAAAAACCATAAGAACAGATTAAATAATTTTCTAGTTTTGGAGAGCCACGGAATGTAGCTCAGCCTGGTAGAGTACTTGAATGGGGTTCAAGTGGTC
>Ga0268262_10002801_pt1 | contig 19679 bp, 21 predicted proteins | sample TergutNc150P3_FD_190354 | JGI IMG/M metagenome (GOLD analysis project Ga0268262, IMG submission 190354) | Nasutitermes corniger P3 segment gut microbial community from laboratory colony in Florida, USA - Nc150 P3 (SPAdes) (version 2) | ecosystem: Host-associated > Arthropoda: Insects >...
TCAAAAATATCGCCTTCAGGAGTTAAATTTTCAAAAAACGGATAAGCTGCGGCGTGCGGATAAATTTCCGATCTTACAGGCAAGCGGACAGATAAAGGAGAGGCGTTATCATCATATTGAAACGTTAGCTGCAATAAATCATCTTCGAATAATTCGCCTGTCTTTTTTCCGCAAAGATATACATTAAGCTTTCTGCTCATTTGCCGTCCTCATTAATATTGAGCGCTTCTATTTTTATGCCAAGAATATCAGCGACACGTAAGGCTTTGTTAAGCTGTATCGTAGGTTTTCCGTTTTCAAGATCGCCGATAAAACGCACTCCTGTGTTTGCCGTTGCCGCCAACTGTATTTGCGTAGCTCCCTGCCGTTTACGGTATGCCCGAACAGCCGCTCCAAAAGACTTGGAATCTTTTATTTTCATAATTTACCCCATATTACCTATCGGTAAGAATAATGCATTTTTTACGAAAAATCAAGTAAATCTTACTTATCGGTAATAAATTAATGGTTATATGGGAGATAGATACTAAATGTTACCGAACGGGAATATAATATAAACACATTAAAGATTGCAATAGAAAAACAGACAGTTTTCAACGGTTCGGTCCTTTTCTTTAAGCAATGTGTCGCATGGGGGCTGTTGGCGTCAAACAGAGCAAGCATGCCTATGGGAAGTTGCTTAAAGGTGAGATTAGGCAGATTACCGGTTTAGGGGTGTTAATTTTGTGATTATATGAGGAGAACTGACGAAAGAGTTTATTATTATTGAGATGCCACTTGTAGCATAATTTCGTTAATGTATGGGTATTTTCCTTGTAGGTAGTTATTATTATAGGATGAAGTGCGTGATACTATTTACGGCAATACAGAATTTACCGCTTATGCCGACAAAGTTGAAATCGCTTAAGAGAGCATTGTTCGCAATTCTAAAAGATCATAACGAAGTTGATAGAGTTTTTAATATTATAACGGAACAAAAGGAATATTGAAATGACAATTGTTATATCAGGAATACCTGTCGATATAAACAAAAAAGACATAAAAAATATGCGCCTCTATGTTAAGCCGCCAAACGGAGAAGTAACCGTTTCCGCACCGCTCTCCATGAGCAATGAAGCGATTGAATTGTTTGTGCATTCAAAAGTAAGTTGGATAAAAAAACAAATCAGAAGGTTTAATACTCAACTTCGCCATTCCAAACGTGAGTATGTTTCCGGTGAAACATTGTATGTATGGGGGAAACAGTATTATATGCAAATTGAATACGGAAGCAGAAATTTAATTAAGTTATCCGACGATAAAGCAATCTTTACTGTCCGAGAAAATAGTACTGTCGAAAAACGTGAAAAGTTTATTCGGGAGTGGTATCGTAAACAGTTGAAAAATGAAATAGAGCGCCTTCTTCCGAAATGGGAAAAAATCACGGGGTTAAAATGCAATAGTTGGCAAATAAAATATATGACTACCCGTTGGGGTTCTTGTAAACCTAAAGCAAGAAAAATATGTTTTAATCTGCAGCTTGCCAAGAAAACGCCTGAGTGTCTTGAATACATTATCTTACATGAACTTGCTCACATTTTAGAAAGATACCACAACGAGCGGTTTAAATCGTTTATTGGCAAGTATATGCCGATGTGGAAAGAAATTAAGGCTACGCTGAACGATCAGACGCTGGATTATTTGGAATGAAAAATATTAAAATATTTTGATTCATGCATTTGATATACACATTGATACCATAAACAGCGTTTCATGACAATTCCCGATCTTGGCTTATCTTAAATAATGTACCATATCGAAAACCAGTGGCATACAGTTCCTATTAAAACAAAGACGTGCCATATAGCATGGTTGAATTTGATATTTTTCATCCGGTACAAAACAGCTCCGATTGTATATGCAATACCTCCGCTGATAAGCAGGATTACGCTTTGTACAGGAACAGCTCGAACTAATGGGACGCTGCCGGCAATGATCGCCCAGCCCATTATTATATAAACAGCTACTTCGATTTTTTTAAGAATCTTCCAGCCAATTATATTTAGAATTATGCCGGTTATTGCCAAAGACCATTCAATTGCAAAAAGCGTCCAGCCCCAAGTTCCCTTAAGGGCGCTTAAACAGAACGGTGAATATGTTCCGGCAATAAAAATAAATATTACCGAATGATCCAATCTTCGCAGCACTTTTTTAGCCACCTGGTGCTGTATCGCGTGATATAATGTCGAAATCAGGAACATGGCTATCATTGTCGCAGTAAAGAGAAGGACTGCGATTAAATCAAGATTACCTGTCCTCTTCCCGCCCAAAAAACCAAGGGTTTTTACAGTTAACAGAACAAGGCCTGCCGTTGCCGCCAATGCCCCGACGCCGTGAAGTACGGAATTCGCTATTTCCTCGCTGATTGTGTATAAAGGAAGAGTCGACGCTGTATTGGTTTTTTTCACTGTATCCATGTAATTTGGACACAATAAACATATACAGGTTGCAGTTTATTATCGGACTTGTCCGGCAGCTTGAACTATCGGTTCGAGGTTATTTATCCGGAACTTTGATGTTTGACCGCCTAAATCAGGCGGACATACATCATAATAAAGTTATTCGCAATTGATTTACCTCAGCGTTCTTGCTTTTACGTCTTTAATCATATTGCGATCGTTTCCCGCCTCGCCGGTATATTCAACACTGACTTCCGCCGCAGCGGCTCCGCGTCCAAAACGTATCGGAGCGCGGTAAAGAACCTGATTTTCCCAGCGAAGCGTTCCCTCAAGAATTAAAAAATAATCTCCTGAAGGAACGGCTGTTCCGTTTAAGTCCGTGCCGTCCCATGTGTATGTAAGTTCTCCTGTTCTCGGGGTAGCTCCTGTTACAGCGTCTATCTGAGAATTTGTTAAATTGGCCAAGCCTGATTTTTTGACCCATACCGGAATGGAAGTTTCTCTGCGTTTCCAGCCTCCTGTAGCCGTATATCTGGTAGCGTAAAGCGTTTTCATATAACGACCCTGCGAATCCTCAACCCACACTGCAAATTGGTTGCTCGCCGATCCGCTCAACCGCGTAAAAGAAAATGACAGCTCTGCCGCCGCCTGTGATGTCCTTTGTTGTGCGCCTGTACACGCTAAAGTCAAAATTGAAAAAATAGAAATAAATAGAAACCGTTTCATTTTATACCCCTCCATAATAAAATATTATTATACCACATAAATAAAAAAAAAGAGCCTGACCACAATAAAGTGGTCAGGCGCCTTTCCGAGAGACGTTTTGCAGCCAATAGCTGCTTTTTCTGCGTTACTGCAGAAGCTGAAGAACCGCTTGACCTCTCTGGTTCGCCTGCGCAAGCATGGCTGTTCCGGATTGTGTTAAGATCATGTTCTTGGTGTAATTTACCGTCTCACTCGCCATGTGTGTGTCACGGATGCGGGACTCGGATGCCTGTAAGTTTTCTGCTCCTACATCGAGGCCGCGGACTGCATGTTCAAGGCGGTTCTGATAGGCGCCAAGATCAGCCCTTTGTTTGTTGACGATCTTCAACGCCCTGTCGAGAGTTCCAATGGCACGATTGGCACCGTCCATAGAGGACAGTGAAATAAAGGTTTCGTCACCGACATTGCGGATACCAAGACCCTTCGCTGTCATTGTGCCGATATACACTTGTTCGCGCTGATCCATGTTAGCGCCGATATGGAACCACATAGATGCAGTAACCACATTTTCGCCGACGGGCCTGCCGAAGCGGCCGGTAATCAGGTTCATCCCGTTGAACTGTGCGTGTGATGCAATCCTGTCGATTTCGTCAACCAATGCTGAAACTTCAATTTGGATGTACATACGGTCTTCTTCCGAATAAATACCGTTGGCTGCCTGTACCGATAATTCACGGAGACGCTGGATAATGTCTTCTGATTCTTGAAGGTAACCCTCTGTAGTCTGAATGAATGAAATACCATTCTGGGCATTTGTTGATGCCTGATTCAAACCGCGAATCTGTGCCCGCATCTTTTCAGATACAGCAAGTCCCGAAGCATCATCGCCGGCGCGATTGATGCGCAGTCCGCTCGACAATTTCTCCATGTTCTTGTCCAGGTACACCTGGGTAACTTTGAGGGACCTGTCGGCAAACATTGCACTTAAGTTGTGATTGATAATCATATACTCACTCCTTTGGCTTTTTCGGCGCTTACATTTTTAATATAACGCGCCGCGGCTTCCATGCCGTAAAAAAACCGCTTTGCGGTTTCTTTCTATTTGAGTTTCTCATGATGAAAAACTCAACTTTTGTTTTTGGATATTTGCATATAACACACAAATATCCGTGTGCCATGAACCCTCGACCCACCGTTCCCGGAAGGGTGAGGATATCCGGATGAATCATGGAGGCCCAACGGACGCATAATTTTTTCCGGAAGGGAAAATCAATAGCATCCAAAAGGATTCTACAGAATTTTCCTGTTTCACTTTGAATATCGGAAAAATAAAAATTTGCTTTAGCGGAAAATTGATTCGTTAATAAACGGCGTACATAAAGGTATGATGTATTTTGATACGATTTCTGAACAACTTCGGTTGAAAAAACAAACAGAACTATGGAAAGATAATTCATTTCATATTAAAATTACTTAATGAATAATATTCTATCTTCCCATGTAGATTTAATACGCGAAGTTTTCCACTATCAAAGCCGCTTTGAAGGCTCTATCATGGTTTTTAAAATTGATTATCCCGTAACGGAAGATCCGGGATTTCCGGGTCTTGTAAAAGACCTCGCTCTTCTTGCAAAAACCGGCTTCAAAGTAATTATCGTTCCGGGCGTTAAAGAAAATATCGACGCGGTGTTTAAGCAGCATGAGATCAATTCTTCTTACACTACGACTGCCAATGCGGCAAATTCAACCTCAATGCAGGATATCCCCGTGCGCATCACTACACAACAGGCAATTCCGTTTGTTGAAATGGCGGCGTTTAATGTAGCAGGCAGGTTTATGACATTCCTTTCCGGCAGCAGGGTTGACGCGTTAATCGGCAACTTTGTCCGCGCAAGAGGGCTTGGCGTAATTGACGGCGTAGATACAGAGCATACAGGCACTGTTGATAAAATATACGCCGACTCGCTGTCCAGAATTTTAAATCTGGGCATGATCCCAATTCTGCCCTGCATCGGCTGGAGTCCTTCCGGAAAGCCGTACAATGTACCGAGCGACGAAATCGCTTTGGCGGTTTCTACCGCTCTTGGAGCGATTAAATTGTTCATTGTCTCAACAAATGACGGAAAAGAGGCAAAAAACCTGACTTTACCTGAAAATATCGAAACAAGACCGGATGGAAGCCTGATACGGCTTACCCCTCAACAGGCGGAAACTATAATAAATTCGAGCTCTGTCCCCAAAATTGAGCTCTGTCCCCAGAATTCGAGCTCTGACCCCGTTTATCAATATCTGCGGGGGCTTAAACTGGCTTTACAGGCAAGCCGCTCAGGCGTCCACCGTGTACATATAATCGACGGCAGGGAGGAAGGGGCGGTATTAAAAGAGCTTTTTTCAAACCTCGGTGTAGGAACAATGATCTATGCTGATGAATACGACTCTATCCGCACCTTCCATTCAAGAGATTTGCCCGATATTCTGCGTTTAATGGAGCCTTTAATGCAAAAAGGCATCCTTATCAGGCGGAATCCCGATCAAATTCAAGAAAAAAGGAACGATTATGCCGTTTTGGAGATTGACGGTTCAATTCGAGCATGCGGCGCTCTGCATGATTGGGGCGAAGCTCAAGGGGAAATCGCTGCAATTGCAACAGACCCTCAATACTCAGACCTCGGTCTTGGCAGGAAAATTGTCGGTTACTTTATCGAAAAAGCCCGAAGAAACAATATGCGCCGTGTTTTTGTGCTAACCACCCAATCACAGGACTGGTTTGAATCACTCGGTTTTAAAGAAGCGGCAGTGGAAACCCTGCCTGAACAAAAACGCAGGATTTACGACCAGAGCCGCAAGAGCAAAGTTTTCGCGCTGGAACTATAAATAAGTAACCTAAACGCCAAAATCAACCTTATTTTGACGATCTATCCGCTTCGCAGTGGTCGGTTAAACGCGCTTTATGGTAAAATAAGGCGTTTATGTCCAGAACAATCGTATATTCAGCCCTAGTACTCAGAAACCGCCCTTCAGGCGAGTCCAACAGCGAGGTTTCACTTCTAACAGCCGAAGAAGGCATTATCAAAGCGACAGTATTCGGCGGCCCAAAGAGCAAATTGCGTTCTCATTCAGCGTCTTACAACTCAGGAAAGGTCTGGATTTACCACGAACCTGTAAAAGATTACAATAAATTAAGCGATTTTGACGTACATTCGTGGCGCCCCGGACTAAGGGAGCTTTACGACAGGACAATGGCTGCCGCAGGAGCGGCCGAGACGATTCTTTCCACTCACGGAGGAGGCGGAGATTGGGGAAAAGCCCTGCAATTGGCGGAGGCGGCGCTTGATGCGCTGGAAAACGCAAACGAAGAGCTCTGTCCCCGTATTTTAGTACATTTTTTATGGCTATGGGCGGAATTTTTAGGTATCCGGCCAGAAATCGAGTACTGCTCCTCCTGCGGGGATGAAGCGGCAAACAATCCGCTGTGGTTTTCCGGCCGTGAAAACACTTTGTTATGCGGGAATTGTGTCCCGCACGAAAGCTCTGTCCCCAAAAATGAGCTCTGTCCCCAAAATCGAGCTCTGTCCCCAAAATCGAGCTCTGTCCCCGTCGGCGGCTTATTACAACTTAACCCGGGTTGCCGGCGCTGGCTTACCACTGTGAATTCGGTTGATCCCTCGCTTTTGTACCGCTTTTCAATGGATAACAAGTCCTTAAACGAGGTAAAAGCGTTCACCACCGCTGTAATAGCCGCAGCTCTTGGAAAACGGCTGGCAAGTTGGGACTGGTAAAAACCAAGCTCTGTCCCTCAAGCTCAAGCTCTGTCCCTCAAACTCAAGCTCTGTCCCCAAAATCGAGCTCTGTCCCTCAATGTAACCGCACATTGATAATTCTCCCGATTTCCAGTACCGTAAATAAATGAAATGGGAAAAGAAGGATATTCCTCAGGAAAAGGTAAGGGATATGTCCGCAAAATACGGCTGCGATCTTTTAACAGCTTCAATTTTGGCGCGCAGGGGGTACTTTACCGGGGATTCGATACGTTTTTTTCTTGAGGACGATCTTCTGTCGCTGCACAACCCATTTCTCATGGACGGAATGGAAGACGCGGTTGAACGTATTCTCGCGGCAAAAGATGAAGGCGAGAAGGTACTGATTTTCGGCGACAGCGATGTCGACGGGATAACGGGGACTGTTCTTCTTGCCGGTTATCTTGAAAACCTTGGTATGGACGTTTCATGGCGCATTCCCACCGGAGACGAATCTTACGGGCTGTCTCTGGAAGCTGTCGAGGAATTTGCCGCCAAAGACGGAACTTTGATAATTACAGTGGACTGCGGCATTTCGCGTTTTTCGGAAATCAGGCGCGCCAACGAACTTTCAATAGACGTAATCGTAACCGACCACCATGAGCCGCAGGAAGAACTGCCCGAAGCCCTCGTCATCATTAACCCTAAATTGAAAAATTCGACATACCCCTTCCGTAACTTGGCGGGCTGCGGCGTAGCTTTTAAGCTGGTCTGCGCCCTCCGTTCTGCGCAAAGAAGCGAACTGTACGGCCAGCAGATATGCCTTTTAAATACAAGACCGGCAAATGAAGCGTGGACAATAGAAATCGCCAAAATACGAAATCTCACAGTTGTTGACACCCTAAAAGAAACCATTGTGCCCGGTAAAATCTCAATAAGTGAAACAAGACTTCCCGCGTTTCTTGAAGGACAGCAGATTCTTGTATGGGACGCTCCGCTTCATAAACAGACATTTGCAAGACTTTTCGGAAGCGGCATTGAGGTCGGTATGCTGGACATTGCGCCGCAGATAGGCAGGGAAATACCGCAGACTGCGGGACAGAGCCTTCTGCGCATCAAGGAGCTTTCCAAAATCGCAAAATATTCCGACAGGGAATTGAGCGAGCTTGACGTATTTGTCAACCTTTTTACATCATACGCAAAGTTATGCGAAAAAAACAGCGCGGATGCCAATGAGGAAAGCGCCGACATTCAGCTTGCAGCTCTCGGAACAATCGCGGATATTATGCCGCTTCTGGATGAAAACAGAATAATCGTGCGCAGGGGAATCGAGTCCCTTGAAAAAAAACCGCGCCCCGGCATTTTGCAGCTTCTTCAAAAACTGGACCTTGCGGGCCGCCATTTTGACACAAAAGACATTTCATGGAAACTCTGTCCGGTTATTAACGCGGCGCGGCGCATGGGCAGCGCGCAAACCGCGGCGGACCTGTTTTTTGAAAAAAACCCAAAGGAAAGAGAACGGCTTGCCGCGGAACTTGCCTCAATGAACGAAAGCCGCAAAGAACTTGAGGATGAAACATGGGCTGCCATTGAACCGATGGCCTACAAAAGTTTCGAGGAATACAAGGAAAAACTTGCGTTTGTATACAGCGAAAAAATAAACAAGGGCGTTACCGGCCTTATGGCTCAGCGCACCGCGCGCCAGTTTAACGTTCCGTCAATCGCCGTTTCGTTAGGTGAAGAAATCTGTTCGGGCTCTCTGCGGTCCGCGAGAGGGTACAATGTCTGCGCCCTGCTTGAACAATGCAGCGACCTGTTTATTGATTCGGGAGGACATCAGGCGGCTGGCGGTTTCAGCATGGTGATGAAAAATTGGGATTCCCTTTTGGAACGGATAAAAAAAATATCGGTAACAATCGAATTTGAGGAAGCGCCTGATGAAGAGTGCATTCAAATTGACGCTGAACTGCCCCAGGATTACCTGACGCCCGATATTTTAAAAATAATCGACAGGTTTGAACCGTACGGCAAGGAAAATGAACAGCTTGTTTTCATGACAAAAAACCTGATTGTAAAAGAAATCAATTTTATCGGCAGGCCCGATTCCAAGCACGTAAAAATGACGCTTGATACGGGAAAACACAAATGGCCCGCACTCTACTGGCAAAGCGCGGATCGCATTACAAACGGGGAATTTGGTTTAAACGACAAGGTTGATGCCGTGTTCAGCATAAGCCGTGATTATTACAGGGGAAATGAAACGCCCCAGATGATGATCATGGATTTGAAAAAAGTTAAGGAGCGTTAAATGACAAAACGCGTTTTTCCCTTTATCTTTATTTGTTTTATCATTGCGAATTCCGCTTATGCTCAGATAAAATACGCAGTAATACCTGAAAATCCGCGTCCCGGAGAGCCGGTAACAATAGCGGCGGAAGCAGAGGCAAAACACGCTGTGTTGTTCAGGAACGAAAGACAAATCGCAAAGGCGGCGTTTTTTTCCGTTCCCGATTTTAAAATAGCGGTATTGGCAATTCCCTCTACAATCAGTCCGGGAAACGCGGTTTTAAAACTGGAAAACGAAAACGGTATTCTTGTTGAAATTCCGTTTACAATAGCGGAAAGGGCGTTTAATTCCGAAACAATCGAACTGAACCCTGTTCTTACAGGAATTAGAACAGACCCAAGTCCGCAAAGAACAAACGAGGCAAACCATCTTTGGGCAATACTGAGTACGGCGGGAAACGAAGTTTACTATACAGGCGCGTTTATCCCTCCCGTAACCTCAACAAGAAGAACCAGTTTTTTCGGAGACCGCCGGGTTTTTAAATATTCGGACGGCAGCAGCGACACGTCGATTCACGCCGGAGTTGACTACGGAGTGCCGACAGGAACGCGGGTAACCGCGTGCGGAGCGGGAAAAGTGATCCTTGCCCGTTCAAGGATCGTTACAGGAAATTCGATAGTGATCGAGCACGCGCCCGGTATTTATTCGCTTTATTACCATTTAAGTAAAATTGAAGTGCAGGAAGGCTCAATCGTTAATGCCGGAGATTTGATAGGTCTGTCAGGCTCAACAGGACTTTCGACCGGTCCTCATCTGCATTGGGAATTACGGGTTAATACCGAAAATACCGATCCTGACGCTTTTGTCTCCCGTCCGATAATTGACAAATGGTCTATTATAAGTAAAATTAATAATTGAGAAAAATTCACCGAAAAGAGGAAAGGGGGTGATAAATTTTGGCGCATATTACAGTTGATGACAATGAAATGCTTGAAAAAGCCATTAAACGTTTTAAACGTATGGTGGAAAAAGAAGGCATAATCCGCGAATACAAAAAGCGGGAGTACTATGAAAAACCCTCCACAATCCTCAACAGAAAGAAAAAAGCAAACGCCCGCAAACTGGTAAAAAGAAACAGAAAAGGAAAAGGCGAGTATTAAACATGATTAGTGCCGGAAAAACCTCTCTAGGCAAAAAGAGAGGTTTTTTATTTGTTTCAATATTTTTGATTCTCACTTCCTGCGTCTCAAGCTCTCCCATAGGAACTGCGCAGGTAAATCCCGTAGTTTTTTCTGTTATCGGCGCTGTAGAGCCGCAATGGCAGCTGTTTGAAGGGGAAATCGGCTATTTTCACGGAAAAGTCGCCAACCCGCAGATTGAATTTTGGGCGCTGAGAATCGATCTCGGTTCCCCGAAAACACGCATTGTCGTAAGCGGCGGAACGGCAAATCAAAACGGCTCATTAAGCGCAAGAGTTTCCAGTTTTGTCCGGAGTAATAACCTGATTGCGGGCATTAACGCCCTTCCGTTTGACATCATCACATCAAGGGAAGGCCAGCCTATTAAAAATCTCGGGCTTGTCATTTCAGGCGGCAAATTGGTCTCTCCGGCAAATCCGTATTATGACGCTCTGGTAATTTATAAAAACGGAAACGCCGCGATTGTTAAACAATCGGAAATCGGCTCTATTGAAAATATAGAGAATGCGGTCGGCGGTTTTTACAAAATACTTGCCTCTGGAGAGGCGACGCAAAGAACGCAGAACCGCGACGACAGGCATCCGCGCAGCGCCGCCGGAATTTCAGCTAACGGAACGTACCTTTATCTTTTGGTGGTTGACGGCAGAAGATCGGACAGCGGCGGCGCTACGGAAAAAGAAACATCCCTTCTGCTTCGCGCAATAGGTTCATGGAACGGAATAAATTTCGACGGCGGCGGTTCAAGCGCGCTTGCAATGCGTTATCCGGACGGAAATGTAAAGGCAGTCAACACGCCTGTCCACAACGGAATTCCGGGCAGAGAACGCGCTGTGGCCGGCTGTATCGGCGTCAGTCTTTCCAGGGAAAGATAAAGTTCCTGAGAGTTCGGCTGCCTGTTTTTTCGCGATCATCAATTAACAGCGCGTCCCATGGTATTTTCCTGCGTTTTTCACCCGGGTTAGCCTCAAGCCAGTCGTATTTCAGAAGGCGCAGGCGCAGGGCTTCGTCAATGTAAAGCAGAATACCGGCAGGACCGGGAAAAAGAAAAACAAATACTATGGAAATCAGCAAAACAACAATATTGTGAAGGAACAGAAAAAGCGAAAACCCCGAATTATCAAGTGAAATAATCATGCACTTCTTCAATGACTTTACGACTTTTGATCCCAGCCTTGCGTATATTGAAAAATAAAATTGAAAAGAAAGCATGGCAAAAACAGTTGACCAAAAAATAATCGCCGCGAATATAAGCCCGACTGACGATTCTACACCGAGATAAAACGGAATAATGATTGATACAACCAAATATAAAAGAAAAACAAACAGACCCATTACAATGCCTGCAGGCCATGCGATTTTAATATTATGCAGCAATTCAGTAAATCCAAAAGAGCCGTAATCAGAAATTGATCTTACTGTATAAGCCGCCGCCGCGAGGTATACCGAACAGACAAGAATCCCAACGGCGCATAATATCATCTGCAGCGCGATTGAACTGAAAAAACGCGCGGCCAGCAGCGGAAGAAAAATCGGGACTGCGGTAACGGCGAGAAAGCCCAGATTAATAACGACAATCCTGAACATATTGTCCCACAGATCATACAATGTCTTTTTCATAAAAAAACCAATCATATCTTATAATAACAAATTACGGTTTCCCTGTCCATTGTAATAAAAGCCGGTTTTTTGTATAATAAGCGCAAGGAGTACGGCATGATTGTCATGAAATTCGGGGGGAGTTCGGTGGCGGACGCGTCACGAATTCGTCATGTTGCGGAAATTGTAAGATCACAACTGGAAAAAAAACCGCTGCTGGTGTTATCTGCAATGGGCGATACGACGGATCATCTTCTTGAGGCGGGAGACGCGGCTTTAAAAAACGGCAAGGTGGAAATTTCCCGCGTTGAAAAGCTGCATCTGGATACGATTAAAAGCCTGAAACTGCCGGCACAAAAAGAGGTTAACGCTCTTTTGGACGAGCTTAAACGCCTGTTATCCGGCATCGCCCTGATAAGGGAACTTACTCCCAGAACAAAGGACTATCTTGTTTCTTTCGGCGAACGCCTTTCCGTGCGGATAGCGGCATCTCTGCTTAAATCTTCCGGCATGAATTCAATGGCTTTTGACGCGTGGGAACTCGGTTTCCTCTCAAATTCCGATTACGGCAAAGCCGAACTTTTAAAAGAAAGCTGGGATTTAATCCCAAAAAAAGTACTGCCGCTTATCAACGGCAACTCGCTTCCTGTTGTAACAGGTTTTATCGCAAAAGACGAAAAGGGCAGCATTACAACATTGGGGCGCGGAGGCTCTGATCTTTCCGCAACCATGATTGCCGCGTCCTGCAGAGCGGATGAAGTCCAGGTGTGGAAAGACGTTGACGGCATTCTTACGGCAGACCCAAGAATTGTAAAAAATGTGCGTCCTGTTCAAAACGTAACTTATGAGGAAGCCGCCGAGCTTGCCTATTACGGCGCACAGGTTCTCCATCCAAGGGCGATGCAGCCATGCATGAAAACTGGAACACCCGTTCTTGTAAAAAACTCCTATAAAGTAGAAGCGCCCGGAACAAGAATTGAACCGGCCGCTTCCGGAGAAATAAAAAAAAGACCGCCGGTGCGCGCGATTACTTCCCGCCTCAATGTGACTCTCGTAGACATCGTTTCTACCAGAATGCTGGGACAATACGGGTTTCTTGCGGAAGTTTTTTCGATCTTTTCAAGGCACAATGTATCCATCGACATGGTGGCGACAAGCGAGGTTTCCGTTTCCCTTACATTGGACACCTCCTATGATCTCGGCGAAATAAAAAAAGAGCTTTCAAAAATCGCAAGCGTGGAGATAAAAACCGGAAAGGCGATTGTCTCCGTTATATGCAATGTAAAGCGTTCATCGGAAATTCTGGCGAGGGTCTTCAGAATCTGCCAGCTTATCGCCGTTCCCGTTCAGATGATTTCACAGGGTGCAAGCAAGGTGAATATCAGTTTTATTGTAAACGATACCGAAGCGGCTGACACGGTAAAAGCCCTTCACCTTGATTTCTTTGAGGAGATGAAAAAATCATGAAACTTGCAATAATCGGTTACGGGAAAATGGGTAAAATGATAGAACAGATCGCACTTTCCCAAGGACATGAAATTACCGCTATTGTAGACCCGTTTGCGCAGTCAGACAAAGCCATTGCCAAATCAATCGCGCAGGCAAATCTCGATTCTGCGGACGCGGCAATTGAATTTTCCCGGCCCGATGAAGCTGTAAATAACATAACCGCCCTTGTTCAAAAGAAAATTCCCACAGTAACTGGAACAACAGGCTGGCTGGAACGGATGAACGAAGTGCAAAAAGCGGTTGAAAACGCCGAATGTTCCCTGCTTTGGTCGTCAAATTTCTCAATCGGAGTGAATCTTTTCTATAAGATGGCGTGGTACGCTTCCGGTCTTATCAATAATTTCCCTCAATACGACATCGCCGGTCTTGAGGCGCACCACAACAAAAAACTGGACAGTCCGTCGGGAACCGCAAAAACTCTGGCAGAGGGCGTTCTTTCAAAAATCAGCCGAAAAAAGAAAATTGTATGGGAAACTCTGGATCGCAAACCGGAAGACGATGAAATCCACTTTCCAAGCCTGAGGATGGGAAGCGTTCCCGGTATCCACAGCTTGTTTTTCGACTCTCCCGCGGATACAATCGAAATTACGCACACTGCCCGCAACCGCGAAGGTTTCGCGTCAGGCGCTGTAACGGCCGCCGCGTGGCTTACCGCCGAAAAACGGCAGGGTATATTTACAATTGATGATATGTTAAAAGACCTTTTTAAGGAGAATGTATGACACAGTTCCGCGGCGCGTTCACAGCCCTTATTACACCGATGACAGAATCGGGAGAAGCCGATTACGAAGGTTTTCGCAGGCTCATTCAGTTTCAAATAAAAGAAGGAATAGACGGAATTGTCCCTCTGGGAACAACCGGAGAAAATCCCACTCTTGACGAAGCCGAAGAAGATAAATTAATCGAAATTGCCGTTAAAGAAGCCAAAGGAAATATTCCCGTCATAGTCGGCGCAGGCTCAAATGACACAAAACATATGCTTCTGTATGTTGAACGCGCAAAAAAAATGGGCGCGGACGCGGCTCTTGTGGTAACTCCCTATTACAACAGACCGAATGACGACGGGCTTCTCCGTCATTTTGAAGCCGCCGCAAAGGTCGGCATTCCGATTATCGTTTACAATATCGCGTCCCGCACCGGCAGAAACATACAGACGCCGCTGATGGAAAAAATAGCCGCTATCCCCGGCATTGCCGGAGTAAAAGAATCTTCCGGCGACATTAACCAGATTGGGGATGTAATAAGGGAAATCTCAATTCCCAGCAAAGCCAAAGGAGAGCGGTTCTGGGTTCTTTCCGGCGACGACTCCTTCATTCTTCCGTTAATAAGCCTGGGCGGAGACGGCGTAATTTCCACGATTTCAAACCTTCTGCCGGCAAAAGTAAAAGCCCTCGCAAAAGCCGCCCTCGACGGCAATTTTGAACAGGCGCGCTCAATCCACTACGAACTTATCCCGTTTATGAAAGCCGCTTTTATAGAAACAAACCCCGTACCAATCAAACAGGCCCTTAACTGGGCAGGCCTCCCCGCAGGCCCCGCCCGCCTTCCGCTCGGCAAACTTTCATCCGCCAGCGAAGCCTTTTTGAGAAAAACAATGACCGACATGGGGCTGTTGAAATAAACTCTGAAAAGTAACGGAAATTTTTCTTTTTTACTATATATCTGACCACTGCGAAGCGGTCAGTTTCGTTTTCGGTAAAGCAAAACCACACCTCCGCGCCATATAAGAGAAAACACTTTTTTGGAGGTAAGATTATGAAAGTTAACGAAAATTTCAAAAGCAGCATTTTCTCTCTTGTTTTCAGCAACCCGGACACCTTAAGAGAACTCTACTGCGCCCTTGAGGGCATAACCATCAGCAGCGATGTCCCCGTCGTTATAAACACCCTCGAAGACATCCTGTTCATGGACATGAATAACGACATTTCTTTTGAAATAGGCGGAAAACTGGTAGTCCTGATTGAACACCAGTCAACGATTAACCCCAACATGGCACTGCGCCTGCTTATGTACATAGGCAGGGTATATGAAAAGATCATCGAAGACAAAAAGATATACTCATCTGCAAAAGTATCAATACCGCAGCCTGAGTTTTTCGTGTTATACAACGGAATAAAACCGTTCCCCGACGAGAAAACGCTAAAACTCTCAGAATTGTTTGAAAGCGCTGAAGAACTTGGCATACCAAAGAAAACGTTTCCGGCTTTGGAACTGGAGTTGAGAATAATAAACATAAACGAGGGAAAGAACGAGTGCATAGCAAAAAGATGCCGGACTCTTGCCCAGTACAGCGCGCTGGTATCGAAGGTAAGGGAATATCAAAAAGAAGGATTATCCCTGAAAGGAGCGATAAAAAAAGCCGTGCCGTATTGCCGCAAACATGATATATTGAAAGGGTTCATGGAAGAACACGCCAAGGAGATAATGAACATGCTGACGACAGAATGGAACTGGGACACGGCAAAAGAAGTCTGGCAGGAAGAAGCCCGCGAGGAAGGTTTATCTCAAGGAATAGAAAAAGGAATTGGGATGGGCTTGGCTCAAGGCAGAGAGGAAGGAATTGGGATTGGCTTGACTCAAGGACGGGAAGAAATTGCCCGTAATGCGCTGGCGCAGGGCGCTTCCGTTGATTTTGTTCAAAAAATCACCGGACTCAGTCTTGATACCATAGAACGGCTAAAAATTGATCTTTAAGCCACATTTTCTCACCCTGTCCTCATTTTTGATAAAAATTTTTGCGATTCTTGTAACCAATATGAAAGAAATCCATTTTTAGATTAGGAATTATATAGGAATGGATGTGTAGCAGAATATTTTCGTAATTATCTCCAGTTTTTATTAATTTCAACCTTTTCAAAAAATTTAAAAAAGTTATAAAAATTTACAAAATTTTTCTCAAAATCGCTTGACAAGTTTCCATAAAAGTTGATATATTATCACTAAGGATAAAGGGGAATTTAAGTAACCGTAGGTTATCAGCCCTTGTCAAATTTAGGAGGATTCAAGAATGAAAAAAATTCTCGTAGTTTTAATGATTCTTGCTGTAGCGGGGGGAGTATTCGCTCAGGAAGGAAAGTGGAGTTTAGGCGGTACAGTTGAAATTGGAACACGTTTAACTATCAGTCCTGTAACAAAGGACGGCGGTCCTAATGCAGACGAAGAAGTAGCAAGAATTAACGGTATCGGTTATAACTGGTGGGACGTCCCCAGAATTAAAGTAGACCTTGGTTATAACAGGGAAGGACTTTCAGCGGGCTTCCAGATGAATACCAGAGCGGATAACGAAATTTATGTCGCTTTTTCCGGTCAGAATTTCAAAGCCAAAGGTTCAGTCTACGGTATAGAAGACCTTTTGTTTAAAAATAATGACGTCCGAGGCGGCAGCCCTATAAAAGAAAATGGTTTTGATAGTGGTAATGATGACAATACCATTAAAAGACTCTGGGGCGAATACTATGTACTCGACGGTCTTGTAACCCTTGTAGCCGCATACCACGGTGAAGATACTGAATACTGGGTTTCAGACAAAACCGGTACATTCTTGAACAAAGGACAGAATACTCAACAGCCCCATCAGTTGTACATAACACAAAACTGGAGAGGCTGGTACTACATGAACCACGGCTTCTTTGATAATTGGTTTACCTTTACAGCTGTTGATGAACACAACTACTTTTTAACCAATTTCAAGTTCACCGGTTTTGAAATCGGCGCTATGGTTCCCAATGTTTTCGGTAACGGAAGAAACGGTACATCAGGCATGACCCGCCCGCAAAACAGCGGTAACGAACTTGTAGAAGACGCTCTTAACCAAACTGTTATCGGCGCAAAATTCCAGATGCACCCGATTGAAATAGCGGCCCAGTTTTCATTGAAAGATTATGGAGCTTATTTCGGCGGCAAATTTAACGCAGGTCCTGTAATGATCGGTCTCAGCTTCCAAGGTATTTTGGCTCCTGATAGTGAGAGTGATTCCAACAAACGCATAAGGATCGGCGGCGGCGTTGATTACAATGCCGGTCAGTTCGGCGCGGGCGTTAAAGCTTACCTCGATCAGACCAACTACGTATTGGGTGAACGCGGAGCTCTTTATGACGGCTTTAATAGTGTTATTGGCATACAGCCCTATCTGTTCTATCTTGTTATCCCCAGCCACCTTGGCTTTAAACTCGACACAGGTTTCTATTTCACCAACATAACCAACAAGACAACCGACACAAAAGAAGACGATCTTGTATGGGCAGTCCAACCGCAGCTCTTCTGGAGTTTCCGCGGCAACGGCGCAAAAACCGGTTACTCTTGGGCCAACTCAGCCGGCGCGCAGACCGGTATGATGCTCAGATACAGAGTTATCAGCCCGCTCCCCGCAGCCCCGCTTGTTGACGGCAGCACCACTGAGCACAAAGGTGTGAACTTCCTGGACGTAGTGTTCAGCTGGCAGTTCTAATCCAACCTGCAATCGTTCCGTTTTAACGGACTGATAAAAGCCCGGCACGCGCCGGGCTTTTATTTATCTTGCTTATATTTATCAAATTGAAAAGGACATTATGAAAATCAAAGCCATATTTATCATCATATCGGCAGCGCTGCTTGTTTCCGCTATGAACTCCTGCGCTTTCATTGACAGGCAGGCGAGAGCTGCGGCAGCGGCTAAGGAAAGATTCACGGTTAACTTTAACTCCCCCACCATTGAAGCGGGAAATATCGAGGCCCAGTTTAACAGGCCGTTTCCGCTGACAGGTTTAAACAAGAGTGATATTCCCGTTACATATTATCCTTTTGAAGACGCCGTCAGTCTGCAGTTCAAAAGCAATACTGTTACGTATCACCAGTTCTGGGACAGAAGGGGGCGGATTGCTTTTGTGGAGGCGCTAAAAAAATATAACGAAGATTTTACAAATCAAAAACTGAGAAACAGAAACAATAGAACCAAAAATCAGTACGGCAAGATAGACGAGAGTTTTCTTATCTGGTACACGCACAGATATTCTCTGATTTACACGGGAAACATGGAAGTTGAGCTTGGGTACTATTTCAGGGACGGCTCGCCGTTTTTCGCGGCGACACTGCTGGAGGCTGAGTACAAGAGTCCGGCGTTGGATGCCGAAAGGGACGACAACAGCCCCGTAATACCGATTTTTTTTACAAGAACGCAGGCTGAAGAGCTGGCGCAAATATTTGATCAGGAGTACCTGCGGAGCATAACCCCTGACGCGTATCTGCAAACCATTAACAGGAATGCCGGCCGCAGAGCGAACAATACTCCGGATTCTGACAACTTTTAATGAATTCTACTTTTTTTGCCGCAAACAGCGCAAAGATCGCTGTTATGCGGCCTTTTTCGTATTTAAATATTTTTCTATGTTACTTGTCATTTAACGAAACCAGAACACGTTTATTTTTTCATTTTTTTCTATAGGTTCTATTTCATGATGATCTGACGTTACTAATGTTCCATTGCTTATAATCGTCTCAGCTATTGCAATTGAATCCGCTATGGATATTTTATAACTTGCTTTTAGCCGTCCCGCTTCTTTAAATAATTCATCTCTTAATGTGTCATTAATAATTATCGGCATTTGTTTCATTGTGCCCGCTAAATTATCAGCTTCCGTTTTGCCATAGGCTTTGTAAATTTTATAGTACACTTCTAGAAAGTTGAATTTATTCATAATTAAAAACGCTTGATGATCCATTGCTCTTTGAAATAAATTTCTGATATTTACCGCTCCGCTTTCCATTGCCAAAACCGCTATCAGCGCGCAGGCGTCCAATACAAATAAATTCAATTTTCCAATTCCTTTTCAAATTGTTTTTCTTTTATATATTCTTCGGTCGATATTTTTCCATCGGAAAACATTCCGAACAAAACATCAAAATCCTGTTTTTTTTCGGCAACCGGGGTTAAAATAATTGAACCATTTTCTTCATGAAATATTACTTTCTTTGATGAAATTCGCGATAAAACCGTTTCCGGCAGTATCTGAACATCAACAATCATATCTGTCATAAATTCTCCTCATTATTTTTTAAACATTTTCATTGAACTATATATCAATATCCTTTAACTGTCAATTTTAAAATAACCGTAGGTTATTAACCTCTTGTCAAATTTAGGAGGATTCAAGAATGAAAAAAATTCTCGTAGTTTTAATGATTCTTGCTGTAGCGGGAGGAGTATTCGCTCAGGAAGGAAAGTGGAGTTTAG
>Ga0268262_10002802_pt1 | contig 19676 bp, 16 predicted proteins | sample TergutNc150P3_FD_190354 | JGI IMG/M metagenome (GOLD analysis project Ga0268262, IMG submission 190354) | Nasutitermes corniger P3 segment gut microbial community from laboratory colony in Florida, USA - Nc150 P3 (SPAdes) (version 2) | ecosystem: Host-associated > Arthropoda: Insects >...
TAGTTGACGGGAATTTATACATAAGGGAAATTGACGAAAGTTTGCAAATGCCAATAATTAAAGGAGATGGCAGGGTGGCTTGCATTGCCGCTGCATCTATTTTTGCAAAGGTGCATAGAGACAGGCTAATGGTGAAATTCAGCGAGCAATTCCCAAATTACGGTTTTGAAAAACACAAAGGCTATGGCACAAAAGCCCATTTGGAAGCCGTGAAAAAATTAGGGGTATGCGAAATTCATAGGAAGAGTTTTAATTTTATATCTTAATACCATGACTTTTGAAGAAATATACGCCCTTGTGAAAGACCGCAAGGAAAAGATGCCGGAAGGCAAAAGCACAACGGAGCTTTTTAAAAAAGGCTCGCATGGCATTGGCAAAAAATTGGTGGAAGAGGCGGCAGAGTCATGGATGGCAGCACGCTATGAAGGCAAAGAAGCTCTTACCCTGGAACTTTCGCAAACGCTTTACTATGTAGCCTGCATGATGGCGGAAAACGGTCTTTCGCTAGAAGATGTTTATGCAAATCTATGAAAGTTCATTTTTTCTTTATTACCTCTTCAAATTCCTTCAAATACTTTTTCCATTTATCATCTTTGAATGGTGCGTAATTCTCAATAGGTTTGCGATTGCCCTTTGAAAATTCATTCGCAGCTTTTTCAATATTCTCCACTATCTCTTTTACTTTTCCATTTACCATGTTGCTGAAAATGCTGAGATTCATAATGGAATTTAGCACTGCACCGCTTGGCGAAACAATAGCACGAAATTCATAAGTCATGGAATCCTTGTTTATTTCCTTTAAATCCAAGATGGCTGCTGCCGTTCCGTGTAACTGCCATGCTAAAATTTTTGTTCTGCCTCTGCCAAAAAACAAATGATGCATTCCAGTGCCTACACCCGCGCTATCGTTTAACAACCAAACAAAATTGCCAGACATATTCTCGCCATTATCACCGCTAAAGAATTTTCTATCGGGACTATCGTAGGTTATTGTGTATTTGGTTTTTCTATATGCATTGACCATCTGCGCGGTGAATTCCATATTATCAAAAAGATATATCATCATCTCTTTTGAAACCGGAAGTTTTCCTTTGAGTTTGAAGGTCACCCTATATTGCCGCCCCATATAGCGAAATAATTCAACAGCTCTTGGGTCATTTGTCTTAAGCCCTCGTTGCTTTAATTCAAGATATGGAGCGCAAAATTCAGCATTGTATTTAATATTTGGATTCGGGGCTTTTTCTTTTGCCGAGCATCGAGGAAAATCATAGTTAAGACATTGCTTAACCCCAGAGCACATTGCAAGGTGCCCTAGGCTTGGCTCACCTGCGAATGCAAATGCGGCTAATGCGAGTATAATGACAATTTTCTTAATCATTTTCCAAGTTCCATAGAACGTTTTACCGCAGCTTCAATTGCCGCCATCACCGTTCCTCTGAACGCCCTGTTTTCAAGTTCTTGAATTCCGGTTATTGTTGTTCCTGCCGGGCTGCAAACATTTGCTGTTAGTTCTTCGGGGTTTAATCTAGAACCCTTTAGCATTTCCATTGAGCCTTCTATTGTTGACAATGCCAAATTCATTGCCACATCCCTTGGCAAACCAGCTTTAACGCCGCCCAGCGCAAGTGCTTCTGCGAACTGGAAAACAAAAGCAGGTCCGCTGCCAGAAAGCCCTGTTACCGCATCCATTTGGCTTTCAAGAACTCTAACGGTATATGCGCAAGTGGAGAATAAAAATTCAACTGTTTGCAACACGCTTTCTTCTATCCCCCCTTCTTCTGCTATGGCAACCGTCCCTTTTTTCACCGTAACGGCAATGTTTGGCATGGAGCGGATAATGTTTTTAATTTTTAAAGCCGTGCGCAAAGAGAGGAGCGTAACCCCTGCCATAATGGAAACTACAATAGGTTCTTTGCCAGAAGCCTCTATTTCTTTGTGCAAAGCTGCAGAAATTTTTGAGAAGACTTGCGGTTTTATGCACAAAAATATTATATCTGCCTTTAAAAAACCTTCTGCCAAAGAAGGTAGCCTCGCTGCTTTGCTTTTCTCAGCCACTTTATTTGCCGCCACATCGTTCGGCTCATAAAAAAACACAGAGCTAACCGGATAGCCATTTTCTGTCAAGGCACACAAAATTGCACCACCCATATTGCCCGCACCTATAAAAAATATTTTTTTTGCAGAAGATAGCATATTTCTCCTTAGCCCTTCATAGCGGCTAAAAAACTTCCGTTGTTTTTATGATTCTTCATCTGCTCTTGTATTTGCTCCATAATTTCAACAGGAGTATGGTCTTGCAAGAATCTGCGCAAAATCCAAACATGGCGAAGCTCCGTTTCAGAAATCAAAAGTTCCTCTTTGCGAGTGCCGGATTTGAATATATCTATAGCGGGCCAAATGCGCTTCTCCGCTATGCGGCGGTCTAGCACCAATTCCATATTTCCTGTGCCTTTGAACTCCTCAAAAATAACCTCGTCCATGCGGCTTCCGGTTTCTATCAATGCCGTGCCTATAATGGTGAGCGAACCGCCAAATTCAATTTTGCGCGCCGCGCCAAAAAAACGTTTTGGTCTCTGCATTGCCATTGCGTCCACGCCACCGGAGAGTATTTTCCCCGAATGTGGAATAACCACGTTGTTGGCTCTTGCAAAACGAGTTATTGAATCCAAAAGTATAACAACGTCATCGCCCTGCTCAACAAGTCTCTTGGCTTTTTCCAAAACCATGTCTGCGACCTGAGTATGGCGTTCCGGCGGCTCATCAAATGTAGAAGCCAACACCTCGCCTTTTACGTTTCTGCGCATATCGGTAACTTCTTCGGGACGCTCATCTATAAGCAAAACCAAAAGTTTTATCTCTGGATGATTTTTGCTTATGGCATTTGCTATATGCTGCAAGAGAACTGTTTTGCCCGTGCGAGGCGGTGCTAAAATAACTCCGCGCTGACCCTTGCCTATAGGCGTGAATAGATTCATTATTCTGGTTGAAAGTTCGGCGGAATCGTATTCCAAATTGATTCGCTCAAATGGATGCAAAGGCGTTAAGTGTTCAAAAGCAACACGTTTTTTGGCGTTTTCAGGCTCTTTGTAGTTTATTGTCTCTACGCTCGTAAGGGCAAAATATTTTTCCTTTTCCTTTGGAGCGCGAACCTGCCCTGTCACGGTGTCGCCTGTTTTGAGTTCATAATGCCTTATTAAATTCGGGCTGACGTAAATATCATCTTGCCCAGGCAAATAGTTGTGGTCTGGGTTGCGCAAAAAGCCATAGCCCTCGTTTATTATCTCCAAAACGCCTTCTGCATATATTGGCATACCTTCAACAGTGGCTGCTTTCGCTTCTAGAATACGGTATATTATGGCTTGCTTGCGCATAACCTTAATGTCGGGCAAATTGAGTTCTATTGCCAGAGCCTGCAACTCAGGCATACTCTTGATGCGGAGCGCTGCCCATTCGCCACGTGCCTTGTCTATGGCTTCCTTGTCTATTTTTGGAATTTCTTCCGGCGAGAATCCCTCATACGGGCGAAAGTTCCTATTATTGTTGTTATTGTTGTTTCTGCGGTTTTGGTTTTGATTTTGGTTGTTAAACCTGTTATTGTTATTCTGAAACTGCTGCCTCTTATTGTTGCCGCCGTTGGTAAAATTTCTCGGTTGCTGTGGCTGGCGGTTACCCGCAAAAGTTCCCGCATTGCTTTGCTGGCTTTGAACCTCCGTTGCTTGTTCCGTATCTGGAACATCTGGGACATCCGGAACCATAACACCGGATGGAAGCATGGTCTCCGATAGTTCAGATTGCGAATCTATGCTGCTTTTACCGTGAGCTTTTTTAATGCCGAGGGTTTCCAGCTCTGTGGTTTCCGATGGAAGCTCGGCATCTTGCGGAACTTCGTCTGATAATAGTTGTTTTGAACGTGGTGCCAAGGGTAAAACTCCTTCATTACGCAATAATTACGCAGATATGTTTTTAAAAGGAACTTATCTAATATAGAAAAAAAAAACAACTTTGTCAAGGGGGCAGGGTATATTTCTAAATTCCTTCATAAATGCCACTCCTTATAATTTTAATCTTTTGCGGGTTATCTTATTCGCAAGAATTATTCCGCTTTGAATTGGAAAAAAGGGGACAGGCAGATACAACACAAAACAAAGACACCGGTTGGTTAGCAGAAGATGGTTCAAGCGACACTTTGGAATATAGAGCAGTTGATTTGGAATACAACGTTTTAGCAAAAACTTTCAATCTCAACGATAAAGCGCAACTAAGATACCGAACCGCAACGCTCAACGGCGATACCATTGTATACAGCCAAAAAGCCAAATTAATAGAAGTTATAGGGAATCCTATTTTCCGGGAAACCTCGCAGCCAACGCTTGCATCTCACAGAATGAGGTACAATTTGTCCACAAAAGTTGGCGAAATAATTTATGGCACAAGTTATATGGACAATCAACAATTCAACGGAACATTGATAAAAGCCGTGACAATACAGAGTGCCGACACTTTAAAAGAGCAGAGATTTTTAATTGAAAGGGGGGATTTTTCAACCTGTTCAAACCCGGAACACCAGCATTATTCTTTTTATAGCCGGAGAATGGTGGTAAAACCAAAAGAAAGCGTAACTGCACGCCCTGTGGTTCTGAATATGGGCGAGGTTCCGGTTGCGATTTTGCCCTTGATGGTTTCACCTATGAAAAGCGGGCGGCGTTCAGGGCTTTTAATCCCAAAGTTTGGCGGCGACCAGTCGCAGGGCTTTTTTATGAACAATGTGGGCTATTATTTAGCCCCAAATGATTATATGGATGAGCAACTCTACGGAAACATTGTGGAAGGCAGCACGGCGGATTTCACTAAGAGCAACTTAAACAACGAATTCCGTTATAACGAAAGATATAAACTGGATGGTTTTGTAAATGCCACCGGTTATTTCAATAACGGAACATTTTGGCGGGATTACGACATACGTTTTAAACATTCGCAAAATATAACGCCGGACCGCAGCAAAACCTTAAACGGCGAGGGGTCGTTTGTTTCGCGGCAGAACCTGCGGCAGCAAAACGGAATAGACGAAAAAACCATTTTAGACCAGCAGGCAAATGCAGAGATGACTTATTACCAAAGAATAGGCGACAATAAAAATATCACCGTAAAAACAAGGCAAGAGTACAACTTATCAACGGGGTTAGTTCGCAGACAGCTTCCAGATATTCAATTCAGAGCTTCCGGTCCTCTATTTGAATCGGATATGTCCGGTGAAAACATAGACCCTCCATTTTGGGAAAAAATAAATTACTCCTATCAAAACCACTTAAACAACCATGTTGTCAGAGCTTACGATAGCTTAAAAGCTATAGACACAACAGCTTATTACACAGGCTTTTCCGATAATCTCTCGTTTAATTACACGGGAACTCTTTTTAAAGTTTTGAACGTAACGCCATCGCTGAACCTTGCAGGCGATTGGACAGCAAGGGAATATACTTCGCCAAATGACTCCGTAAATAATAAACGTAATCGCTTTGCCTTTGACCCTTCTAAAAATGAATATGGGCAATACTACCTTAAAGGCAACGGTTCTTTGCAGCTTGCCACAAAGCTATATGGATTTTGGCTCCCCGAATGGGGTAGGTTCACCGGAGTTCGCCATACCCTTTCGCCAACCGTTGGCTACACTTATGCTCCGGAACTGGATACCAACAAGGCATTTTTTCCGCATCCGCTTTTGGGGCAGAGCGCTTATCAAAAAAAGCAGCAAACGGTAAATTTCCGTTTAGGGAACGATTTTGATATGAAATATCTGCTGATGAACGCAGATACCGCAAGCGAAAGCACTGACAAGGATGATATAAGCAAAAACCTCCGAATTTTAACGAGCAATCATTCCACATCCTACAATTTTGCGGCAGATTCATTCCAATGGTCGCCGATAACTTCAACTTTTGGGCTTCAAGTTTTGGAAAACTATATTTTTTCTGTAAATACCACCCATAAATTTTATCATCTCTTTGAAGATGACCCTAAAAAAGTTCGCGTTCCGCAGCTCACGGACTGGAACTACGGCTTAAGTTATAGATTTGACTGGTCTGGCGATTTTAACGCCGGGCTTCCTTCGCGAAATGGCAAATACAGATACAAATCTTGGAGCGCGGGCGTGGATTACACTTATGCCTTTTCAAGCACCAGGGTTGGCAAAAATACATTTATGGACGAATATAGGCAATACGCTATGCTCTCTGCCGCTATCAACCCGAGCCGAAAATGGAATTTGCAATATTCCTCGCAATATTCATTTGAAGAAGGGCAATTCACAACACATTCCCTGCAATTCTCCAGGGACCTGCATTGCTGGAAGATGGATTTCACATGGAGGCCAGCCGGAGCCGCTCCGGGCTGGAGTTTTAGCATTTACGTTACAGACCTGCCGGATATCCGTTTAAGTGCCTCAAATACGAATGATAGCTACACCAGCGAATATGATAGTTATTAGTCTTTGACGCAACGAACGCTCATCATGATATTCTTAGAGTTACCGTCGTATCGGTAAAGACCACCGTAGCTTCTGAGAATCTCCCGGTTGTAAGCTCGATTGCTATCCTTCTCGGTAGAACTCCACCAAGAGGCTATCTCGCCGATAGATTTACCGGCACCTGCCGGCAGAGCCGCAAAGCCGTAATCGTCTGAGCCATTGGTGTTATTTTCCCAACCCCTTGTGGCTTTCAAAATCTTGTCAACTAAACAACTAGATTCAAAGATAGAGCAGCTCGGATTCAAATATCGCACCAAAGCATCCCACTCAACATCGCTTGGCAAATGCCAGCCCTCTGGGCATGCCGTCATTGCTGCTTCCCAAGTGTAAAGCCTGCCGTAGATATCGCAAATAAAAGAGTTCTCATCAACTAGTAAAACCACCATATCATTATAAAATGTAGCGTCATCTATACATTTGCTGCCTTCAACAGCATAATTCAAATTACGCTTGAACCAAGTTTGGGTACCAATCACAACCGTCTCGTAGTTCTCATCCCCGTAAGGCACAGAGGGCCCGAGAATAATATCGGTTTGATGAAAACTGCTGGAACTACCCATTACGACATTGCTGCTGGAAGAGGGTATATCCTCACTGGAACTGCTGAAATATAGCGATTCTTCTAAATCATGTTCGCCGCAAGAAAGGATGAAAGTCAAGGTGAGCGTTAAGCCTGCCGTGAGTGCAATCTTACGATGTTGTAGCCTTTCAGAAGACACTAAAGCCATAATGTGGATAAAGGTAGAAAATTTTAAAAACTATGCCAAGAACTTAAACAACTAAATTTCCTTGACAACTTAGCATTTTTTTTCTATATTTGTATTCCCTATGAAAAATATAGAGAAGCACCGCAATATTGGAATCTCTGCGCATATAGATTCCGGAAAGACAACTTTAACAGAACGCATTTTGTTCTATACAAAGCGCATTCATGCCATTCACGAAGTTCGTGGAAAAGACGGCGTTGGCGCAAAGATGGACTCAATGGAACTGGAACGCGAGCGCGGCATAACCATACAGTCCGCCGCAACCTATGCAACTTGGAACGACACAACCATAAACATAATAGATACTCCGGGGCACGTGGATTTCACCATTGAGGTGGAACGCTCCTTGAGAGTTCTGGATGGTGCAATCCTCGTTCTCTGCGGCGTTGCCGGAGTTCAATCCCAGTCCATAACGGTGGATAGGCAGATGCGCCGCTACAATGTTCCCCGCATAGCTTTTGTGAATAAATGCGACCGCGCAGGCGCAGACCCACTCCGAGTTGCCTCCCAACTCCGCGAAAAACTCAACCACGTCCCTTGCTTGCTGCAACTCCCCATAGGTCTTGAAGATAAACTGAAAGGCGTTGTGGATTTGGTAAAAATGAAGGGTTTTCTCTTTGAAGGGCAAAACGGGCAGGAGATAAAAGAGATTGAAATACCCGAAGACATGAAGGCACAAGCCGCTGAATACCGTGCGAAGTTGCTAGAAACCGTTGCCGACTTCAACGACCACATAATGGAAGCCGCATTGGAAGGCAAAGACGTCCCCGAAGAACTTCTAAAAGAAACCATTCGCAAAGCGACAATAGACCTCAAAATCACCCCGGTATTCTTAGGTTCTGCCTATAAAAACACCGGTATTCAAAAACTCTTGGATGGCGTAACGGATTACTTGCCAAATCCAACGGAAGTCAAAAACATAGCCCTCAACATAGACAAAAACGAAGAACCAACCGAGCTGGAGAGCAAGGATAGCAAACCTCTTGTCTGCTACGCTTTTAAACTGACAGACGACCGCTACGGTCAGTTAACGTATATTAGAATTTATCAGGGTTTAATCAAAAAAGGTCTTGGAATTGTCAATATGACCACTGGCAAAAAGGTGAATGTGGGCCGCCTTGTCCGTATGCACTCGGACGAAATGGAAGACATCACCGAAGCTGGCGCAGGCGACATTGTGGCGTTGTTCGGCATAGATTGCGCAACTGGCACCACCTTCACGGATGGCTCTCTCCGCATGAACATGACCTCTATGCACGTTCCAAACCCAGTTATTGAGCTTGTTATAGAGGCAAAAAACAGAGACGACCTCGCAAACCTTTCAAAAGCTCTCAACCGCTTCACCAAAGAAGACCCAACATTCCAGGTTTACGTGGATAAGGAATCGGGGCAAACCGTTATCAAGGGCATGGGTGAATTGCACTTGGAAGTTTATGTTGAACGCATGAAACGCGAATACAAAGTTGAAGTTCAAACAGGTGCCCCGCAGGTTGCCTACCGCGAAACAATCACACGCGCCGCACCTTTTGATTACACGCACAAAAAACAAACCGGCGGTGCAGGCCAGTATGCAAAGATGATGGGCGAAATGCGCCCCATGCCTGTTGAAAGCGATATGGAAAAAGTATATAATTTTGTAAGCTCCGTTGTTGGCGGGCGTATTCCAAAGGAATATATCCCAAGTTGCGACAAAGGGTTCCAAAGCTGCATGGAAGCTGGTTCTCTGATAGGCTTCCCCGTTGTTGGCATAGAGATGGAAGTTAAGGATGGGCAATACCACCCCGTTGATTCTTCTGACATGGCTTTCCAAATTTGCGCACGCATGGCATTCCGCGAGGCTTTTCAAAAAGCCGGAGCGCAGGTGCTTGAGCCTATAATGAAAGTTGAGGTTCAAACCCCAACCGAATTCCAGGGCAGCGTTGTGGGCAACCTTTCACAACGTCGCGGCACAATACAGGCAACCAGCGAACAGCAGAACTACACTACCATAGTAGCAGAAGTCCCACTTTCCGAAATGTTCGGCTATGCAACGGATTTGCGCTCCATGACCCAGGGCAAAGCGGAATTTACAATGGAATTTGCCAGATACGCTCCTGTTCCGCGCAACATACAAGAGGAATTGATAAAGAAATACGGGGACAAGGCAAAAGCGGCTGGGCGTTAATTTAAACTCCCCATCTCGTAGCCTTCAAGTTCCATTGCCACGAAAGCAAAGCCGAGTTCCTTTATTTTTTTGGAAATCTCGTCTAAAATTTGTTCGTCAAAAAATTTGCTCCGCTCGCTCTTTGCAACTTCTATACGTGCAATATTCTCATGCGCTCGCAAGCGAAATAGTTTAAAACCAAAAGAACGCAAAATTTCTTCGCCTGCCTCAATTTTAAACAAAATCTCTTCTGTTATTTTTTGCCCATAAGGGACACGCGAAGCGAGGCAGGCAAAAGCAGGTTTGTCCCAAACTGGGATATTTGCCACACGCGAAAGCTCCCGAATTTCCGCCTTTGAGAGTTTAACCTCACGCAGAGGGCTAAAAACTCCGAGTTCAAGCAAAGCTCTTAATCCCGGTCTGTAATCGCTTTCGTCATCTATGTTTGTGCCGTCTAAAACTGCGCTTATGCCGCGTTCCTTTGCGGCTTGAATTATTTTGCCAAACTCCTCTTTTTTGCAAAAATAGCACCTATCGCGGGAATTTTTTGCAACTTTTTCGTCAATGATTTTTTCTTCTATGGTGATATGCTCAATGCCTATTTGCGCAACGACTTTTTTTGCATCAGAAAGTTCGCTTTTTGAAAGCATGGAGGAAACTATAGTGACAGCAATAGCGTTTTTCCCAAGAGCCTGATATGCAGCGTAGCACAAAAAGGAACTGTCCACCCCGCCGGAAAAAGCGACAGCCACTTTGCCTTTTTTTGCAACGCAATCCAAAAGCTCTTTATATTTAGCGTTTGCAAAACCGAGTTCGCTATTCACAGGCGGTAAGTTAGAAATATCCAGTCACACTTTAAACTTGCTGACCGTACTTTTCAAATCACCAGCAATCTTGCTCAAACCCGCAGCAGATTGATTGACCTGCGTAGCTCCCTGCGCTGATTGCTTTGCAACATCGCTTACGCTTGCAATGCTATGACTCACATTAACTGCACCTTTGGCAGCTTCGCTTACATTCATCGAAACATTGTTCGCACCCTTTGCAACTTCGTCAATTGCCCTAGCAACCTTTTTGAAGCCTACATTGGCTTGAGAAACATTGTTCGCTATTTCGTTTGCAGTTTTTGTCTGTTGCTCAACATGGCCCGCTATAGCCTCAACGCTTTGGTTTATTTTAACAATAATGGCACTCACATCGCTAATCACTTGAACAGCATCGCCTGTGCCGCTTTGAATACCTTCTATGCGCTGCGCAATGTCATCTGCGCTCTGCGCGCTTTGGTTCGCAAGCTCTTTGATTTCGCTTGCCACAACGGAAAAACCCTTGCCCGCCTCGCCTGCGCTGGCAGCCTCAATGGTAGCGTTGAGAGCAAGCAAGTTGGTTTTGTCCGCTATCTTTTTGATGACATCTGTCACATGCCCAATTTCCTTTGCCGCAACGCCAAGTTTGCTCATAACGTCAGTTGCATCTTTGGATTTCTCCGTTGCCGATATGGCAATCTCGCGAGCTTCTCCAGCATTGGAGGATATTTGGCTTATGCTTGCGCTCATCTCCTCTACGGCGGCTGCAACCGTGTTCATGTTTGTGGACATCTTTTCCGCAGCACTGTCCACCTCGTTTGCATTTGCACTAGCTTGCTCCGCACCGTCAGCCATCGCGTTTATGTTCACCGACATCTCCTCCGCCGTGCTTGCAACGGAGTTGCTCTGGTTAACGGTTTCTTCCGCGCCGCTTGCCAACTGCTCGCTCACCAAAGACAATTCGCTGGAAACAGATGATAGAGATGCCGTCTGGTTTTTGATTGTAATTATAAGATTTTTGATTTTTTCAAGCGTTTTATTGAAGTACAAGGCAAGGTGCCCCACCTCATCTGTGGAATTGACAGCAATGGTACGGGTCAAATCGCCTTCGCCTTCGGATATGTCCTTGAGAGTGTCAGTTACCTTGACAATTGGCTTTACAATGGAATGTCGGATTATCAGGCTCAGAATTATCGCGGCGGCAATAACTACAAAAGCAATGGTAAAAAGCAGCTTTGTATCGCTCTGAACTGTTGTGCCAGCCAGAGCTTCTACCTTTTGGTATTTTTCTGTGGCTCCAGTAACAACCTGATCCACGCTTTTACGATGTATTGAATACAGGGTTTTCAACTCACCGTATGCGAGTTTTCTCGCATATTCACGGTTGCCGCTATTCAAGGCTGGGATAAACTGCTTAAAAACAATCTCATAAAACCGGATTGCTGGCTCGTAAGCACCTGCAAGCATGGCATTCCGCAATGCCCCTTGTTCCAGCAGGGGTTCGTTTATCCAAAATTGATGACGCTCATTGTAATCAGCTTCAAGCCGTTTTAATTCCTTGGAGAAATAATCCATCTGGGCAGGGTCGGTTTCATCCGTCATCTGCAAAACATCCAGATACGATTCTATGATGTACCCCGGCGGCGGCAGAACATCAGCTATCAAATCCTTGCTCATGATGATTTGGTTGTAGAGGTTTCCGTGAATACTGAGCTTATTCAAAGTGGAAAATGAAACAGAGCCAAAAATGGCATAACCTACTATGAACATAGTCAATAATAGGAGCAATTTTTTGCCAATACTGATGTTAGAGAGTAAATTCATAGTATTTCTCCTGTAACCAAATTGTAACGTAATATAATAATTAGTAGTGACTACTGCTCAGAAATAGACAGCGAAAGTGGCAAAACCACCATTTGCGGGGGTTTTCGGGAGAGTTTTACATCTATGGCGGTTTTTACCGCTTGGCGTTCTTCAAAGGACAGGTTTTCTTTCCATACATATTCGTATTTGCCGTCTTTGTTCTTTTTTCTGCTCATCACGCCGTATAAAAGACCTGCATCGTCTTGGTAAACAATCCATTGGTTGCCAATGCGCAGAACATTTGCATTTGTAATATCGCCATTGTTGCGGGTCACTGCGCGGCTGCTGATTTGAACTTCGTCCCCAAGGCGAATCTCTTCCATATATATGGTTCTGAGCCTGGAAAATCCCTCTTCCGCTGTTGCTGCACTGTTTTCCAAATCCTGGCATAGAGCAGCGGTTCTCTCCAATCTGGCTTCTGTGTCCCAGGGCAAGCTCGTTTTGATGAAACTTTCCAATTTACGGCAATGTATTATAAGTTGCGCTGCGAGAGCGTTCCTAGTTGAGTTCACGTTCTCAACTTTGACCTGTGAATTTGCGATGAGGCTTTTTTCCTTTCCCATTTCCGCAGATATTTCGGAAAGCTTACGACTGAGCTGTTCAATTTCGCTTTTTCTGCGTTCAATATCCGTTTTTTGCCGTGTTTGCTGCTCCGAGGAGAATTTTTTTTCCACTTTTGCAATGGAGTCGGTTTGGGTAATTTGTGCGTTTATCTTTTTAATATCATTTTCAATATTTGATTTTTCCGAGAGCAAAGCAGCTCTCTGCGTTTCAAAGTCATCCGCAAAAGCCAAAGCCACCAAGGTGAATAAAAGCAGTGTAGTTTTCATATGATAAATAATATAGAAAAATGTCTCGCTTGTTATATTCTTATCTAAAGATTAAATATGTTTTCTATTCTTTCTTTACTAGGTAATCTGTATATTTCAAAATCTGAATCAACGGAAATTATTTTGCGAATTCCAGTTTGTTCAGATGCAAGAACTAAAGTAGCATCTGCAAAATCCATAGGAATATCGGAGTATTTAACAGATAATTCTATTATTCTTCGAATATCCTTTTGTTGAATCTCATATATAACAATTCCTTTATCATTAATCCATTTTAAAAAATCAATTTGAGTTTGAACATTAAAATCCAACATATGTGAAGTTTCTGTTATAACTGCTATAGTAGTTAAAAACTTAAAATTATTTGCAGATAAAAATCTTTTTATCGATTTATGGTAAGAATCATCTTTATCAAAAAGAGCTATCAACGGACCTGCATCAACGAGAACTGTATTTTCCATTTAATTTCCGTTTTAATATTTTTTTGTAGTTTTGAGAAAGGCTGCCATTTCCACTGCCATATTTCCCAAAATAAGTTTTTCCTATTTCGTAAGAAGACATATCATCTTCATTTTCGGCAAAAGGTATTATCATAGCCACGGGTCTTTTACCTCTGCCATATAGCACGCCAACACGGTTGCCTTTTTTAACAATTTTCAGAACATCTGAAAATTGAGTTTTTATTTCATCAATAGACATTGCTTCCATATTGAGAATATAGCAAAATTTCCACAGGGCAACCCCTGCGGTTGCCCTAATCTTTGGTATCAATATTTAGATAAACATCGTAGTTTTTACAAAAAAAGCGAAAAAATGCCTAAAAAACAGGCAAAAAACGCCCATTTTCCCTGAATTGCTTAAAAAAATGACCAATCCTCATTTTTTTTAACTTTTTCCCCTTGACAACCGTAGCAATTATTTCTAAATTTTGGGTTGTAAAATTAACACAGGAGTTTTTTATGAAAAAAGTTCTAGCAGCAGCCCTTCTATGCACCGTATCTTCGGCTTTTGCCACATGGGATTTGTTCCCAGCACAAGACGCCGGAAAAGGCGAAGCAAAATTAGGGTTTAACTACTTCTCACTAGATAAGCTATCCAATATGGGTATAAATATCGGTGCACGTTATAGCATCATTGAAGGCTTAGAAGCCGCAGTTTTGCTTGATGGTTCAAATGGCACCCCCGCTGGTGGCTATGTGCTCACCTGCTCTGTAGATGGCAACGATTGCGATGGTAAAGGTTTAAATCAGCCTGCTATCGGTGTTCGTTACTGGTTGCCTATGGGTCTCGGCATTGCCGCAGATGTAATTCTCCCTGCTGGCGGTAAAGACCTTGTTGGTGATGAACCACAACTTGGCTTAAACGCAGGTATACAATTCTCCACAAAGATCACTCCAGAACTAGCTCTCGGTTCTGAAGCTCTTTTCACTGTTATAAATAAAGTAGCTAAAGATGTTAGCGGAGGTGTGAACTTAGATGCTGCTCTAGAATTGGATTATTCTGTCGGTGCAGTAACTCCTTTCCTCGGAGTTGATTTGCAACAAGGCTTAACCAAAGGCGATATGGAAGAAGCTGCTAAAATGCTGCTCGGTCTTAGCGTAGGTGTTACTTTCGACATAAACGAATCCATGTATGCTCAAGCAGAGTTCTGGACACGTCTTGTACAGGACAAAGATACAGTGGGAGACAAAAAACCTATGAACATCTCCGCAACTTACGGCATAAAGTTCTAAAAATTAGTGCTTAAACACAAAAAAAAGCTCCCCGGAAGGGGGGCTTTTTTTATTTTATTCAAACCAACTCCAAAAAGCAAACAACGGTAAATCTATTATATTGCCAGATATTTTATAATCGGCTTCAGATACTCTCAAAACAAGCCTAGGCTTGAATTTGCCAATATACACCCCTAAACTTTTTGCCCTCAAATTAGTTCCGCTCTTAACTTCTATAGGGATAATTTTATCATTGTATTCCAATAAAAAATCTACCTCTGCCTGTGAATTTTGAAGAGACCAATAAAAAGGTTCCTCTCCTTTGACCAGCAATTCCTGGCAAACAAATTGTTCTGCCAAAGCACCCTTGAATTCTTTGAATATACTATCACCCTCTAAAATTATTTTGCTGCTAACTCCGCTCATCGCGCAAAGCAAACCTATATCGTGCATAAAAATCTTAAACATCCCAAATTCTTCGTAAGATTTGAGCGGTATGGAAGGATTAGATATTCGCCCTATTTTGTGAATCAGAGAACTGTCTTGCAGCCATTGAAGGGCTACTTCAAAATCTCTAGCTCTTGCGCCGTTCCTGACCGCGCCATATAAAAATTTTTTGTTTTCCTTTGACAACTGCACGGGGATTGATTTCCATAGCAAACTCAACTTTACCGCCATTTCTGGGTTGGTATGTTTTGAAAAGTCCTTTTCGTAAGAAGTTATAATTTTTTTTTGTATTTTGCGAATCCCTATAAATCCTTTTGTTCTAACAAATTCCGCAACAACTTCCGGCATTCCTCCCACAAACATATATTGCTTTAGAATGCCGAGCAATTTTTCACGAAAACTATTTAATAAATCATAATTTTTTGTCTCTATCGCCGCTCTGGTTTGCGTTTCGCCTATTGCATCTAAAAACTCCGCAAAAGACATTGGATATAAATTCAAAAATTCAACTTTACCAACCGGAAAAGAAATTCCGCTGTGCAAACTGACTCCAAGCGTTGAACCGGCTGCTATAACCGGAAGCTCAGGCTGTTCCTCGCAAAAATACTTTAAAGCCGTTAACGCTTTTGGAACCTCTTGGATTTCATCAAATATAAGCAAGGTTTCTGAATCTATTTCTACCCCCGCCTGTGCATTTAGAAATGGCAGCAATTCGCTAGGTTTTACGGTTTTTTCAAATAAAATCCGCATATTAGGGTTGGAATCAAGTGAAATATATGCTGTTTTCTTAAAATGCCTGCTGCCAAATTCTTTCATTGCCCAAGTTTTGCCAACCTGCCTAGCTCCTGTTAAAATCAAAGGCTGCCTATTTTCTTTGGCTTTCCATTCTAACAGTTTTTTTATAATGTTTCTTTCCATGAAATTTCAATATAGAAAATTTAATCTCCGCACATTTTCTTGAGGAACTTTACACATTGTTCGCACATTTTCTTGAGGAACTTTGCAAGTTTTTCGCACATTTTCTTGAGGAATTTAATTACTTTTTACACTTTGTCGTGGGACTTCAGTTTCTGGCGTTTTTCTTAGCCAACGCTCTCAACATACCAAATAATGCGGATAATTCCGCCTGGCTTGGGTTCAGCTTTTGAAGCCAGGTGCGTATGGAAGCGTTTATCCAGGGATAATTTTTGTACCTATCCGTCAAATTTTCCAAAATAAAGTTTTCTATGCTCTCAAATTGCTCCGTTGTCGCGGCTTTTCTGTGCGTTATTGGCAGTTTGTTTCTAAACGCCAAACCATCGCCAAGCAAACCAGCACGGCAAAGCTCATAGCTCGCAACGCTAACCGCGTGGGACAGATTTAAGCTCATCAACCCTGCAACGGGAATTTCGCATTGAACAGCACACATCTCAAATTCTTCAAAGGCAAGCCCACGGGACTCACGCCCAAAAATCAAAGCGACTATGCCGTTTTTATCTTTGCAGAGAGCGGGCAATTCTGGCAACGCGATATGCGGAACAACGGTGTCGAATTGGCGGCGGCTAAAAGCCACTGTATAAGAGCAATCCGCTATGGCTTCTTTTAAGGTTGGGAAAAGCTTTGCCCTATCCAAAATCTCCGCACTGGAGTGAGCCGTGTTATAACACTTTCTGGGTAACGGCTGCGATTTGCGAACTATGCGCAACTCGCTTAACCCATTGCTCCTCATGCTACGTGCAACAAAGCCGATGTTATGCGGATGTTCAGGCTCTACTAGGATTATTGCAAACATAAATGTTTACATCATTTCAACGGCAAATATGAGCGTTGCATCCGGTGGGATTGGCCCACCTCCTCTTGAGCCATAACCGAGGCTAGGCGGAATTAACAATAAGCGTTTTTCACCGTGTTTCATCCCTATCAACCCCAAATCCCAGCCTCTTATCACTCGCCCTGCGCCGAGTTCCAAAGATATAGGCTCGCCCCTCTCCCTTGAACTGTCAAATTGCGTTCCATCAGAAAGCCAACCTGTGTAATGCGCTTTTATAACCTCGCCAGCCTTAACCGCCTTGCCAGTGCCAGCTTTTTCTATAAAATATTTTAATCCCTCTTGACCGTCTATCCATTTTATGGAACTCGCATTAGGAAAAAAATCCATAGAAGCCGCAAACTCATTGTCAATTTCAACCAAATCCGCTTGAATGCGGAATATAAGTGCAGAATTTGCAGGTATATTGGACATAGCCGCAGGGCCATAAGCCATACTCGGCGAAAGCCTAAGCCATCTTATGCCACCCTGCTTGAGCGATTCCAAACCTATTTCCAAACCTCTGACCAATTTTCCCGTTCCGAGTATGGTTTTGACAGGCTTTCCAAAATCCTTAGAACTTCCAAATTTATGCCCATTTAAAAGCCAACCTGTATAGTGGAATATGAGTTCCATTCCGGTACGGAGCTCTTTTCCTGTTCCTTCTTTTTCATCAAAAATTTCTATGCCGGGTCGCAGGGTTTTCCATTTTAGAGCAGTTGGATTAAGAAGGGTATCCGGCTCTAAGCTCTTCTGTGCACTGATAAGTTCAACCTCAAAAAGCAAATCGGAATTCGCGGGGATTGGCCCTACAGCATTGTTGCCATAAGCAAGGGCGGAGGGAATTTTTAATCTGCGGATTTCACCCGGTTTCATCCCTTCTATTCCAATATCCCAGCCTTTGATAACTTGGTCTGCGCCGAGCACAAATTCAAGTGGCTCTCCCCTATCGCGAGAACTGTCAAATTTTGTGCTATCTATTAGCCAGCCCGTATAATGTACCTGCACGAGCTGCCTTTTATGGACAGGTTCGCCTGCGCCTTGCTTTAGAACTTTAATATCCACATTTTGAGCTATGGAAATCTCCGTAAAAAAGAATAAAAACAAGAACGCAATTTTCTTTGCCAAACAAAAACCGTCCATTTTACTCCCTATTCTTCAAATACCATCTTATCAGCGCATTAGTGCTTGAATCGTGGTTTAGCTCAATGTTCGGGTCTCTTTCGCCTTCCTCAAGTTCCGGCAAAATTTTGCCAGCGAGATGCTTGCCAAGTTCAACCCCCCATTGGTCATAGCTGTTCACATTCCATATAATGCCCTGCACAAAAATTTTATGCTCATACATGGCAATCAAGGAACCCAAAGTTCTTGGGTCAATTTTTTTTACCAAAATGGAGTTGGAAGGTTTATTGCCCTCAAATACCTTGTGCGGTGCCAAAAATTCCACCTCTGCATCGGTTTTGCCCGCTTTAACAAGCTCAGTTTGGGCTTCTTCCAAGGTTTTGCCGTTTAGCAACGCCTCGGTCTGGGCAAAGAAGTTGGATAGCAGCTTGCGGTGATGGTCGCCTATTTTATTGAGCGAATTTGCCGGGGCTATGAAGTCGCAGGGGATTAATTTTGTGCCTTGGTGAATCAACTGGTAAAAGGCGTGCTGCCCATTTGTGCCAGGCTCGCCCCACAGAATAGGGCCGGTTTGATAATCCACCCTATGCCCTTCGCGGTCTATGGTTTTGCCATTGGATTCCATATCCGCCTGCTGAAAATATGCGGCAAAGCGGTGCATATATTGGTCGTAAGGCAGAATTGTATATGAGCTGGCTTTCAGAAAATTGTTATACCAAACACCCAAAAGCCCTAAAATAACGGGAAGGTTCTTCTCCATAGGGGCTTCGCGGAAGTGCGTATCCATATCATAAGCACCAGCGTGCAAGAGGGTGTAGTTTTCAAAACCTATCCTCAAAGCTATGGGCAAGCCTATCGCAGACCACAAACTGTAGCGGCCTCCAACCCAGTCCCAAAATTCAAACATGTTTGCGGTATCTATGCCGAATTTAGATACCTCTGCCGCATTGGTGGAGAGTGCCACAAAATGCTTGGCTATGGAGGTGATGTCGCCGTTGAACTTAGCTAGCACCGCAGCTTTGGCGGTGTTGGCGTTGGTCATAGTCTCTTGGGTTGTGAAAGTTTTGGAAGCCACTATCCAAAGGGTTTCTTCCAAATCAACCTTCTTTAGGGTCTCGGCTATATGGGTGCCGTCCACATTGGAGACAAAATAAACCTCAGGGGAATTTTCATCCGCATAATGCCTCAGAGCTTCGCAAGCCATAACAGGCCCCAAATCAGAGCCGCCTATGCCTATGTTGACTACAGTCTTAATTGGTTTGCCGCTGTGCCCTTTCCACTTGCCACCGCGAACTTGGGCGGTGAACTCTTTGATGTGGGCTAACACGGCTTTCACCTTTGGCATAACATCTTCGCCATCTACCAATATAGGCTCTCTGCCCTGGTAGCGCAGCGCGGTGTGCAAAACGGCTCTCTTTTCCGTATGGTTTATCTTTTCGCCGGAGAAGAACTTTGTTCTCATCTCTTCAAAACCGCAGCTTCTTAAAAGGTTAGCCAGCAGGTCAAGGGTGTCTGAATTTACGCGGTTCTTGGAATAATCCAAATATATTCCGCAGGCTTCGGCACTATAATTTGTCCCTCGGCTGGGGTCCGCTTTGAATAACTCGCACATACTTGTTTTTTGCGCGATGCGTGCTTGGGCTTCAAGAGCTTTCCACTCAGGAAGCAAATTTGGCTTGG